>Ga0209057_1000016_pt1 | contig 123518 bp, 108 predicted proteins | sample GraSoiAngelo_146_FD_185903 | JGI IMG/M metagenome (GOLD analysis project Ga0209057, IMG submission 185903) | Grasslands soil microbial communities from the Angelo Coastal Reserve, California, USA - 14_1009_05_30cm (SPAdes) (version 2) | ecosystem: Environmental > Terrestrial > Soil >...
GGGAAGTCGAGCGCGAACCGCTGGCTCACCACCCCGCCGCCCGAGTGGCCGACGAGGTGCGCCTCGGGCTCGCCCAGCCGGTCGAGGAGGGCGCCGAGGTCGCGCGCGAAGAGGCCCGGATCGTACGGACCCGGAGGCTTGGCCGACCTGCCGGCGCCGCGCAGGTCCCAGCGGAGCACGCGATGATGCGCGGCGAGCGCGTCCACGTGGGGTGCCCAGTACTCGAGGTCGCTGCCGAGCCCGTGCGTCAGGACGACGAGGCGCGGGCCGCTGCCGCGGAGGTCGTAGTGCAGCGTGGTGTCGGCGGCTTCGGCGTACATCCAGGGAAAGTTGGAGCGTCGGGCGTCGGCGACGCGATGTCAAGACGTTTGCCGCCGCGCTAGTGAACGAGGCGTGGGACGCGCGCTCCGTCGCCCGCTGCTCATCGTGCTCACCGCATGCTGCTGGCCGGCGGCCCCACGCGCGGCGGGTGCCGCGGAGGAGGCTCTCCGGCCGGCCGCCATCTTCTGGAGCCCGCGCTCCCCACGATCCGACCAGCCCCTGCGGGTGCTCGCCGTCGCGGACCGCCCGCTCGAGGCCACGCTCGCGGTCTACGCGCCTGACGGCACGGAGGCGGCGGTCACAGGGACGCCGCACGGAGCGACGCCGTACCGGTGGCTCGCCGAGATCGCGGCGCCCGTCGCGGGAGTCTATCGCGCGGGCCTCGGGCGCGGCGCCGAGGTCGCCGTCTGCCGCAACATCCGGGTGTCGGCGGACCCGCGCCCTCGCCCCTCGGAACGGGATGTGGTGTGGCCCGTCGAGCGGTCCTGGGACCGCGACACGGAGGACATCTACTCGGCCTGGGTCGAGCGGCTCTTCGACGATCCGCTCGACGCGCAGCCGAGCTGGCACGGTCTCGGCGACGAGCCGCCGCCGGGCGCCGAGCACGGCGAGGTGTCCGCCGTCGCGCGCTTCCTCAGGCAGGCGGTGGCCTGGACGATCCACTCCGGCAGCGCGCGCACACCCGCCGCCGACGAGCGCACGGACCTCTACCCCACCCGCCTGTCGACCGAGACGATCCGCCCGCCAGGGAGCGCGGAGGGCGCGACCTGTCACCGCCGGGCGCCGCGCGAGCAGGCCGGCCTCATGGAGGAGTACCGCGACTGGTTCCACGAGCGCCGGCGTCCACCGCGGGCGTAGTCGACCTGAGCCGTGCTATTGACCGACGGCCCGGCGCGGCGGAAAGGATCCCCCGGGGAGGTGACCATGTCGTTCCGCGCCCCGGCCCTCACCGCCTTCGCGCTCGGGCTCGCCGTTGCGGGGCCGGGCTTCCCGAGCTGTGGCGATCGTCCCGGCGACGCGCAGGCCGTCGCCGACGCGCGCGCCGCCGCGGCGGCCGAGTGCGACTGCGCGACGGCGTCGAGTCACACGGGCTACGTCGACTGCGTCGCCCGCGTCGCCAACGCGGCGGTTCGCGCCGGACGCCTGCGCGCGCAGTGCCGACTTGCGGTCGTGCACTGCGCCGCGCGCTCCACGTGCGGCCGGCCTGGGGCCGTCACCTGCTGCCGCACGCGGGCCGACGGCACGCGCCGGTGCAGCGTCATGAGCAACGCGGCCCTGTGCACGGCTCCCCCGGGCGGTAGCGCCCGCGTCGGCGACCAGCCGAGCTGCTGCGATGCCTGCGCCGCGGGAAGCGGCCCGCCGGCGACGACGACCACCACGCTGCCGTCCGGGTGCGGGAGCGATCTCGACTGCGACGACGGGAACGGCTGCACCGAGGACCGCTGCGTCGACGGCAAGTGCCAGCACCAGTGCCTGTGCATCGGCCCCGACGGCTCGGCGAGCTGCTGCCCCGGGCCCGCGGCCGAGTGCCCGCCGACGAGGTGGTTCTACACCTGCGGCGACCCCGTCTGCGGGGGCCATCGTGACCACCCTGGTGTGCCCCCATGCGCCGGTGAGACGGCCGGGGCGCCGTGCTCGCCCGAGGGCGCCAGCTGCGACCCCGAGGACTCCTGCAACCGCCTGCTCGTGTGCGCGTCGAGCGACCCGACCCACGGGGGCGTCTGCCCGATCTCGCGACGGCGAGCCAAGGAGCACATCCGGTATCTCGGCGCCGACGACCTCAGGCGCCTGCACGACGAGCTGATGCGGTTCCGCCTCGCCACGTTCCACTACCGGGGCAACGCCTCGCGCACGCAGCTCGGCTTCCTCATCGACGACGTGGAGCCGAGCCTCTCGGTCGACCCCGTGCGCGACATGGTCGACCTCTACGCCTACACGAGCATGACAGTGGCGGCGCTCCAGACGCAGGCGCACGAGATCGACGCGCTCAGAAAAGAGGTCGAGACGCTGCGACGAGAGCTGAAGGAGCGCCCGGTACGCTAGATGTTCGGCACGCAGCGGCCGCTGGCCGCGATCCTCCTCTGGCTTTTCGCGAGCCGCGCCCTCGCGGGCGAGCCGCCGCGGCAGATCAGCTTCGCGACGGCCGACGGCGGCACGATCGTCGCCGACGCCTACGGCGAGGGTGGCGGCGACGGCGTCGTGCTCGCGCATGGCTCGGCCTTCGACAAGGAGAGCTGGCGGCCGCTCGCCGAGCAGCTCGCGGCGAAGGGCTACCGCGTCCTGGCCATCGACTTCCGCGGCTGGGGGAAGTCGACAGCGGGCTCCGCGAAGGACGCCCTGTTCGAGGACGTGCTCGCCGCGGTGCGCACCCTGCGTCGCGGCGGGGCGGCGCGCGTGTCGGTGATCGGCGGGAGCATGGGCGGCGGTGCGGCCGCCGAGGCGGCGGCGAGGGCGCCGGGAGAGATCGATCGGCTCGTCCTGCTGTCGCCTGCGCCGGTCAGCGCCCCGGAGCGCATCGGCGGCGACAAGCTCGTCGTGGCGAGTGCGAACGAGCCGGCGGTCGAGCGCATCAAGGCGCTGTACGAGAAGGCGCCCGAGCCGAAGCGGCTCGTCCTCCTGCCCGGGACCGCGCACGCGCAGCACATCTTCCGCACCGATCAGTCGGGACGGCTGACGGCGACGATCATCGAGTTCCTCTCGCGTCCCGCGACGCCGGCCCGCTGAGCGCTTCCTCGGGCGGCCGGCGCTCGCGGAAGGCGAGGTAGAGGAGGACGTCGTACAGGATCTTCATGCCCGCCCCCGCCACGAATGGCGTCGCCGGCGAGAGGCCCTGCATCGACACCCCGGCCAGCGTCGGGGCGGCCGCCCACGCGCCGAGGCGCACGAGGTTGGTCACGCCGGACGCCACCGTGCGCTCGCCGGGCCGGACCACGGCCATCACGTAGGACTGGCGCGTCGGCACGTCCATCTCGACCAGGCCCTCGCGCACGAGGAAGAGGAGCGCGGCGACCCAGAAGCTCGGCGCGAAGGCCACCGTGACCAGCAGCAGGCTGGACGGGATGTGCGTGAACACCATCGTGTTCACGAGCCCGATCCTCCGGGCGAGCCACGCGGCCGCGAGGTGAGAGAGCGCGTTGGCGAGCCGTGCGCCGAAGAAGAGGAGGCCGAGCGAACCCTCCCGCACGCCGAAGCGCTGATAGAAGAAGAACGCCAGCAGCGCGGCGGTGACGAAGCCGCCGCCGAGCGCGTCGAGCGCGAAGAGTGCCGAGATCTTCCGGAGCACGCTCCGGCTCTCGGGCGAGAGCCGCGCCGGAGCCTCGTCTCGCGGCACGTCGATGGCCGGGGAGAGGCCGAGGTAGAGGACGGCCGGCAGCAGGGTGAGCAGCGCACACGTCCCGACCGCCAGGCGGAGCGCCATCAAGTCGGGCACCGCCAGGCCACGCAGCAGGGCCGGCATGGCGGCCGCGAGTCCGCCGAGGGCGTGGCCGGCGTCCTGCAGCACGTTGTACCACGCGAAGACCCGGGTCCGGTCGGCGTCCGTGGCCGTCGCCGGGAGGACGGCCTGCTCGAGCACGAGCGCGGCGCCGCGGTCGCGACCCATGCCGTTCAGCATGCCGACGAACGCGGCGGCGCCGATGACGGCCGCGCTCGACGCCGCGGCGGCCACCGCGGCGCCGGTCGCGCCGAGGAGCGCCAGAGAGGCGAGGAAGCGCCTGCGCCCGAGCCGGTCGCCGGCGAGCGTCGCGACCACCGTGGCGCACGCCGCACCGGCGAGCCCGGCGCCCACGACGAACCCCATCTCGGCGGGCCCGACCCCGAGCCGCCCGAGGTAGACGCCGAGCAGGACGCCGATCATCCCGGTCCCGAGGGCACGCAGGAAGGCGGCGGCGTAGAGGATGCGGCGATCGCCGGGGCCGCTCAGCCGCGCGCTCCGAGCCTCGCCTTCAGCGACGCGTAGAGCGCGTCGTAGAGAAACCCTGCCCGTTCCAGGATCTCGTGGTCATCGCGGGCGACGAGCGGAAAGCCGCCGGAGATGGCCCGCAGCCCCGCAGATTCCGGGACGAGCCGCATCTCCTCCTCGAAGTCCGCGCCGTGCACGATGCACGCGATCTCCTGCAGCGCGGCGTCGTCGGGACGGTACAGGTCGACCAGCGCCTCGAACGAGCAGCGCCCCTCCGCGTCGCGATGCGGGTACGTCGCACCCGGCGCGTCGAACCCCGTGGCGTCTTCCCGCTGCTGCACGGCGACGACCTCGTCCGGCTCGACGAAGAGAAAGATCGCCGCCGGGTCGATGAAGCGGCGGATGAGCCAGGCGGTGGCGGTCCGGTTCACCCGGATGCGCGCGCGCGTCACCCACTTCGACGACGGCCCTACCTCGGAGCGGCCGACGGAGGGGGCCGGACGTGCCATCGCGGGCGGAGGCTACTCCCAACCGCCGTCGCGCCGCAATGCATGGCTTCTAGGGCGCGAACGCGTAGAGGCCCTCGGTTTCGCCGCTGCCCGGGAGCACCCCCACGCCCACGAAGACCATCCCGTCGGCGATCACGGGGCCGCTCGCGATCGGGCCGCCCGCGTTGAAGGTGAAGAGCGGGAGCCCGTTGCTCACGTCGCGCGCCTTGAAGGCGCCCAGGTTCTCGCCGGCAAAGACCAGGCCGTTCACGATTCCGACCGGGGAGAGCGAGCTGGCCGCGTCGGGTGCGTCCCAGACGAGGCCGCCCGTGAACGCGTCGAGCGCCGTCTCGAAGCCTGGCCCGCTGAAGGTGGTGCCGAAGATCCTGCCCGCGGCGAAGCCGGTCGAGCCCGAAAACCCCCCGCCCGCGCTCGCAACCGACGTGGTCGTCTTCCACGCGAGCTGCCCGGCGCCCGGGCCCCGGCCGGCCGCCACGGCGTAGTAGGTCCCGTCCTTGCTGCCCGCCCCGACGAGCACGGGCACCCCGGCCGCGTCGGTGATGATGTTCGGCGACGAGCCGAAGTCGAGGTCTTGGAGGTCGCTGTTGGGATGCGCCTGGAAGGCCCACACCGGGTTGCCCGGCGTGAGCGGGTCCGGCGGGTATGTGACCGGCGGCAGGCCGGGGCACGAGCCGTCGACCGACACGCCGGAGCAGCTCGCGTCGAGCGCGATGATCGTTTCGGAGAGGCCGCTCGACGCGTTGTTCACGCAGTCGCCGGTGTCCACGTAGACGAGGTCGTTCGCGGCGTCGATGGCGGGCGTCGACCAGACCGCGCCGCCGATCGATGACGACGGGACGGTATCGAACCGCCACACTATCCGTCCCGAGGACGCGTCGATCGCAAACAGGGCCCCGTGGATGCAGGGGCTGTCCTGATGCGAGGCCGCGCCGACGTAGAGCAGGCGGCGACCCTTGTTCGGACCCGCCGTCGGCGTGAACGGGATCGGCGACGAGAAGATGTCGGTGCTCACGGCGTCGTTGGGGTCGGGCAGCGCCCCGCCGATGTCCAACGGGAAGCCCGGGACCTCCTTGCCGTTCGACCCGCACCCGCGGTTCCGCACCGTCATGGCGGCGGGCGCCCGGGGAGGCGCCCCCGAACCGTTCGCGGGATAGGCGTGCAGGTACCCGCAGGAGTCCCCGAAGTAGACGCGACGGTTGGCAACCAGCGCAGAGGACTGGATGCCCGGGAACTTCGAGTCCCCCTGCGGCGTCGCCAGCGTGACCTTCCACTTGACGGCCCCCGTGCGGGCGTCGAGCGCGTAGAAGTTGTGGTCCCAGGAGCCGACGTACACCACGCCGCCCACCTCGCTCGGCGTCGCCGTCACGGGTCCGCCCGTCTTCAGGAACCAGACCTGGTGCAGCGAGCCGACGGTCTGCGGGGTGATGGCGGTCTCCGCAGCGTTGAAGCGCGATTGCCGAATGTCGTAGCCGTACATCGGCCAGCCGGCGGCGAAGGCCGGGCCGGCACCGAGGGCGGCCAGGACGAGCGCGAGCCTCTTCATGCGTTGGACCTCCTCCTGGGGCGGGTCCGAGCGTAGCGGCGCCGCGCTCCTCGGCAATCCCACCGGCACAGGACAGGAGTCGCATGGGCACGGGTGAGGCCGGCTCCCGTCCTACCGGCCCTTGAAGGTCGGCGGCCGCTTCTCCATGAACGAGCGGATGCCCTCGCGCATGTCCTCGCTCTGCGCGACCAGGGCCTGGGTGAACGCTTCCTCGGCGAGGCACGTATCGAGGTCCGACTGGAGCGAGCGGTTGAGCAGGCGCTTCGAGAGCCCGAGCGCGAACGTGGGACCCTGGGCGAGACGTTCCCCCCACTCGCGCGCGGTCTTCTCGAGCTCCCCGGCCGGCACGACCTTGTTCACCAGCCCGATCCGTTCGGCATCGACGGCCGGCAGGTCGTCGCCGAAGAAGATCAGCTCCTTGGCCTTGTGGAGTCCCAGGTGGCGGGCGAGGAGGAACGCGCCGCCGGCGTCGACCGCGATGCCGCGGCGGACGAAGACCTCGATGAAGCGGGCGTCGTCCGCGGCGACGACCAGGTCGCACGCGTACGCGAGGTGCGCGCCGAGGCCGGCGGCGACGCCGTTCACCGCGGCGAGCGTCGGCTTCTCGAGCTCCCAGAGCGTGCGGATGACCCGCTGGCTCGGCAGCATCGCCCGGCGCGTGTCGCCGGGCCCCGGCGGCGCCGCGGCGCCGGTGGCCGCGCGTGAGCCGGAGAGATCGGCCCCGGTCGAGAAGGCCTTGCCCGCGCCGGTGAGCACGACGGCGCGGATGTCGGGCTCCTCGGCGGCGCGTGCGAGCGCCTCGAGGAACGCCTGGCGCATCTCGGCGTTCATCGCGTTCCGTGCCTCGGGCCGGCTGAGGACGATCCACCCGACCCCGTTCTCGATCCGGAACTGCAGCGTCTCGGCCATGGCCTGTCCTCAGCCCGGCAGCTTGAACGCCCGCACGGCGTTGTCGTGGAGGAAACGTTGCTTCACCTCGGGGCCGAGCCCGAGCGCCTCGACCTCGGGGACCACCCGCTCCCACCGGAGGAGCGGGTAGTCGGTGGCGAAGCAGACCTTCTCCTTGCCGAAGGTCCGGAGGAAGTGCACGAACGCCGGCGGGAAATGCCGGGGGACATGCGCCGAGGTGTCGATCCAGACGTTGCGGTGCTTCCAGGCGACCGCGATCATCTCCTCGGTCCACGGCCAGCCGATGTGCCCGCAGACGATGCGCAGCTCCGGGAAGTCGAGCGCCACCTCGTCGATGTAGGTTGGACGGCCCGTCTCCGACGGGAAGAGGGGGCCGGTGTGGCCGACTTGCGCCTGGAACGTCACGTCGAGCTCGGCCGCCTTGGCGTAGAGCGGGTAGTAGGCGCGGTCGGTCGGAGGCTTCCGCCAGAGGAACGGCTCGATGCGGAGCGCGACGAAGCCGCAGTCGCGGACGTAGTGCTCGAGCTCGCGGACGGCGCGCATGATGTCCGTCGGGCTCGCGTGGTACTCGCCGAAGATGCGGCCGGGGTGCGCGCGCTGGGCCCGGGCCACGGCCTCGTTGTCGCCGGCCATGAGCGCCGCCCGGACGCCGTGGCGGTCCATCGCCTCGATCATGCGCGCCACGTCCGTCCCGTGGTGAAAGACGTCGAGCATGCCGTAGTTCCGGAAGACGTTCTCGCCCTCGGGGTTCGCCCCGGGGGGTGTCGGCGAGATGTGCTGCGTCCAGACGTCGATGATCATGCGCGCGGCAGCCCGAGCACGCGCTGGGCGATGATGTTGCGCTGCACCTCGGAAGTGCCGGCGTTGAGCCCATCCTCGTCCCAGTTGGCGACCGCCTTCTCCGGGCCGCCCGCCTTGCCGCCCGCGACCGTCGCGAGCAGCAGCCGGAGCATCGGGATGTAGGTGTCGTACGAGGTGATGCCGACCATCGAGCCCTCCGGGTGGAGCGGGGCGAGCGTACGATTGAGGCGCGGAGACTGCAAGCTCGACGACGCACGTAGGCTGGCACTGCTTTCGAGCAGGGAATGGGGGCCAGCGTCGCGTAGCAGGTCGTTTCCGCGCGGGACGGATGAAACGTCGCGCCGCCCACGGACGAGGACGTGCGGCGGGTGGTCGCGCGGGTGCGGTGGCGGCTCGAGCGCTTGGGGCTGGCGGGCGTCACCGTCACCGACGAGGACGCTGATCCGCTGGCGCACGAGTCGCAGGCGCTGGCCGGGTTGTCGGAAGCCGCGGTGCTGGGCCGGGCGGCGTTGGGCCGCCGGGCCGGGCGCGGCCCGCTGCGGATCGGCGCCGACCCGGACGCGCCGTGGGTCGAGCGCGACGACCGACCGCGGCTCGAGCGGCTCTGCCAGTACCCTGTTCCGCCCGCCGCTCGGGCACTGCGCGACGGGCGGATCGCCGTGGCCCTTCAGCGGCGTTGGGCAGACGGGACGACACATCTCGTGTTCACGCCCGACGAGCTCCTGGAGCGTCTCGTGCCGTTGGTGCCGCGCCCGCGGATCAACTTACTCCTCTATCACGGAGTCCTGGCGCCGAACGCGCCGTGGCGCCAGGCGGTGGTGGTGCGCGGAGGGGAGGGGAGCACGGCAGCCCCAGCCAACGCAGGCCCGTGCGCGACGCCGGTCGAGGATCTCGCGTCTGACAAGGCGAAGCCCGGTCGCGCCCGCCCGAAGTACCGCGCCTGGGCCGAGCTCATGCACCGGGCATTCGAAGCGGACGTCCTCGCGTGTCCCCGGTGCGGGGGCCGCATGGTCGTGCTGGCGACGATCGAGGATCCCGCGGTGATCCGGCGAATCCTGACGCACCTCGGGGCCTCCATGGAGCCAGGGGAGGCGTTGCCGGCTGCGAGGGCATCACCGTGGACGGACAGCCCCGCCAGGTTATCGCTCCTACAGGCTCACCGTGCAGCGCGAAAACGTCGTCAGCGCCTCGGCCACGGTGCAGAAGGTCAATCTCGAGACGCGCGAGGTGACGTTGAAGGGTGAGGACGGCAGGGTGTTTACCATCGTGGCCGGGGAGGAAGTCCGGAACCTGCCGCAGGTCAAGGCGGGGGACATGGTCGTGGTGGCCTACCGGGAAGCGACCGTCGCGGAGATACGGCCTCCCACCGAGGAGGAGAAGGCCAGCCCGCGTCAGATGGTCCAGGCGGCGGGTCGGGCGCCGGTGGGTGAGAAGCCCGGCGCTGCGGCGGCGCAAGGCGTGCGACTCGTCGGAACGATTTCGGCGATCGACATGGCCACCCTGGGCGTGACCCTGAGGGATCTCAACGCAGGGGTCACGACGGTACAGGCGCGGGACGCCAACAACGTCGCGAAGTTCAAGGTGGGGGATCCCGTCGTCTTCACGTACACGGAGGCCGTCGCGGTCGCCGTCGAGCCGGCACCCAAGTCCAAGTGTTAACGGCCCGCATGATTCGACGGTCTACCGGCACGAGGCAGCACGCGACATTTGCACCGTCGCGCAGGCGATTTGAAGGAGGACGAACATGAATCGAGCAGTCCGTCGTGGCACTGGGGTATCGATCGTGCTTCTCGCCGCGGCCGCGTTGCTGATCTCGCCAGGGCGCGGCTACTCACAGACACAGGGCATGGAGCGCCGTCAGAACCGCCGCGAGAATCGGGACGACGCGCGGGGGACCCGGCAGCAAGGGCGACACGACGCGCGAGACGCGAAGCAGGAATGCAAAGACGCGGGTGGAAACCGGATCGACTGTCGCCATCAAAAGCGGGAAATCAAGCAGGACGCGCGCGGCAAGGCCCGGGACATGAAGTACGGAACGACTGGCGAGGCGGACAAGTAGAGCGCCGGCGCCGCGCTAGGTACCGTTCGCCGCGTTCCAGCTCTGCAGCATGAGCATGTAGTTGGCGCGCTCGTACGCCTGCGGGGCCCCTTCAGAAGGCGAAGATTCAGCGGACGTCCGCCTTGGGGCGTTCTGCAACCTTCCACGCCTCCGCGAAAAACGGCCTTTTTGCAGCTATCTGCACGGAAGCACGGCTACGTTCGAGCTGGAGCACTTCTGGGTGCGGCCGGCCGACATGAGCAGCGGAGTCGGACGTGCGTTGTTCGAGGACGCGTCGCGGATGGCGCGCGCCGCGGGGGCGTGCGCGATCCAGATCGCCTCTCGTAAGCTTCCCCCGCGCCAGCCGGGGGGTCGGGAGCCCGGGTCCGAGTTCGGACGTTACGTCAACTTTCCCCGATTATCGCTCCTACAGGCACCCACTTAAAGGCGTGCCTGCCCGGTTGCCCCTGGCGGAAGTTTGGGGCTATGGCTGGCATTCGCGGACGGCGAACGAGCGACCCGGGGAGGGAAGGACCATGCGAGACGTTCGACGAGCGAGACTGCGGGGACGACGCGGGCTCGGCTGGCGGGCGACCATGGCGGGCGTGTTCATCGCCGTCGCTCTTCCGCCGGCCGCGGTGAGCGAGGATAACCGCGCCGCCGCGCGCCTCGAGGCGATGGCGACCTTCCTCGCCAAAACGAAGAGTCTCAGCGTGGCCGCCGACTGCTCCTACGACGTGGTCCAGGACTCAGGCCAGAAGATCGAGTTCGGCGAACGGCGGGAGATGACGTTACGGCGGCCGGACCGGGCGCGCATCGACGTCACGCGGCGCGACGGCTCGCGTCGCGGGGTCCTCTTCGACGGCACCCAGCTCACGGCCTTTGATCTCGACGAGAAGGTCTATGCGACGGTGCCCAAACCGGGAACGGCCGACGCGGCTTTCGCCTATTTCACCCAAGACCTGAACATGCGCCTGCCGCTCCGCGAGCTGTTCGCGACCGACCTTCCGCAGGAGCTGAAGGACGTCCTCGGCACGGCACGCCTGGTGGGACAGGAGAAGCTCGGCGGGGTGGCGACCGACGACATCGCGTTCCGGGGCGACACCGCGGACGTGCAGCTCTGGATTCCGCACGACGGCGATCCGCTGCCGCGGCGGATCGTGATCACCTATCGCCTGGCCGGGGGCCAGCCGCGGTTCGAAGCCGACTTCAGGGACTGGAACCTCAAACCCGACGCGCCCGACTCGCTGTTCACCTTCGCCCCGGCGGCCGGCGCGGAGCAGATCCCCATCCTGGCGCCGGGTCGGGGCAAGCCCGCCGGAGAGAAGCGGCCATGACCCCCGCGACGCGCCGCGCGGCCCTCTGGGCTGCGGCGCTCCTGGTCGCGGTGGCGATCGGTGGCGCAGCCGCACGCGGTGGGGGCGGGCGCGGCGGCGGTGGGCGGGGCGGTGGGGGATTCAGCCGCGGCGGCGCCGCGGCACGGGGTTCGCTCGGCCAGGGCCGGCCTGCTGGCGGCATGGACCGGGGCAACTACAGCGCACGAGGGCCGGCGGCGAGCGGCAGCTTTGGCGGGCGGCAGCCGAGCTACGGCTACGGTGGCGGCGGCTACGGTGGCGGTGGCTACGGCGGGAACGCGGGCGGCATCCAGCAGGTCGACCGCAACGCGGTCGCGCAACGGCAGAACGAGCGGCTCGGGCGGCTCGGTCCCCCCGACGGCGGCCAGGGACAGCGTCAGGAGAATCCGGGGGAGCGCCGGGATCAGTTTCAGCAGAACGCCCAGGAGCGGCAGGACGCGCGCGACGCCCGCCGCGAGGAACGTCAGCAGAACGATGCCAACCGTCGCGAGGACTGGCAGGACTACGCCGAGGACCACGACGACGATCACGATCACGGCTACTACTACGGCTACCCCGGGGCCGTGGCCGCAGGGGTGGCCGTCGGCGTGGCGATTGGTGCAGCTGCCACCGCACCACCGAACTGGACGCTTCCCTGCACGCCGACCACGGTCGTCGTCGGCGGGACCACCTACTACCAATGTGAATCCGCCTGGTACATCCGCGTCTACGACGGCGGAGACGTCGCCTACACCTCGGTGAACCCGCCCGCCGGCTACTAGGCAGGGATCGCAATCGCGCGGTCGGCAATGGAGGATAGTCCCAAGCTGTTCCGCCTCGTTCTCATCGTGGGCTGGTTGCGCAGCTACCCGAAGGAATGGTGGCGGCCAGATCTGATCGCCGGTTTGACCGCCGCAGCCGTGGTCATTCCCAAGGCGATGGCCTACGCCACCATCGCGGGTCTGCCCCTGGTGGGGCTGTACACGGTGTTCGTGCCGATGGTCATCTATGCCGTACTGGGGACGTCCCGGCCGCTCACTTCGTGAAGGGGACCTTCTTCCACAACGTCATCGCGATCGTCGCGCACCTGTCGCACACGTCGGCCGCCACGCTGGTGCTGGCGCTGGCCCTGCTCGCGTTGATCTTCGGGTTGGAGCACCTCGCTCCGAACGCGCCCACCCCGTTGATCGCCATGGGTGGGGCGATTGCGGCGTCGGCGCTGCTGGGGCTCGAGAAGCTGGGGGTCGAGACGGTGGGAAGCGTCCCGCGCGGATTTCCGACGCTCGCATGGCCGGACCTCGATCTGGTCGCGCAGATGTGGCCGGGCGCGGCCGGCATCGCCGTGATGCGCTTCACGGAGACCATCGCGGCTGCCCGTGCCTTCGCCGCACCCGGGGAACCGCGCCCGGTGCCGAACCAGGAGCCGCAAGGCGGGGGGCTGGGGCGAGGGTCCGACTTCGCACGTTACGTAAACTTCGCAGGATTGTCGCGACTACTGGCCATCGAACTGACTTCGCCCGCGTGACGTCAGTGGCGATCAACGCAGGGCGACGTCCAGTGCGTGCTCGGCGCAACGCGGTCGGCCGGCTGGCGACACCGTCGCCGAAGCCGGCCGACGATCGCGTCTCGCGCCACGATCGGAGGGACGCGCTCAGGGAATGAACGGCCGGATCAGCGGTGCCGCCGTGTCGTTCACGAATGCGTCGAGCACCACCCACGTGTCGGAGATCACGAGACCGCCCGGAGGGTCGCTGCCATCCGGTCCCTTGCCGATGGTGGCGTCGCCGGTGTTCGCGACGAGCAGCGACCCGCGCCCGTCGAACGCGACCGCGAACGGGCCGTCGACGGGGACGTCGAGCATCATGTTCTCGTCAGAGCTTGGGAACCTGAGCGCTTCGCTACCGTCGGGCCGGAGTATCGAGAGCTGCTGCTTCGAGAAGAGCGCGACGTAGAGCTTGCCCGACGCACCGAACGCGATCCCCCCGGCGCCGAACGCGGGCATGAGGGCGCACGCGATCGTTTGGACGTTGGGATCGGGCTCGCATGGCATCATGACGAAATCGGTGTAGCGGTGAAACTCCTGCAAGTGCGAGGCGTCGGGGTGGGCAAGCGGAAGCCGGTAGACCGCGATCTGGCTTTCCTGCGTGGCGGCCGCGATATAGAGGTTCTGACCGCTCGGGTCGAGCGCGATGCCGGCGACGTTCGCGCCGTACGTTCCGGCGAGTCGCGGATCGGTGAACCACAGCTGTGCTTGTCCTCCGCCGGGCGGCACGCGCCAGATGATCGGCGCGGACCAGTCGCTGACGTAGAGGTTGCCGGCCGTATCGAAGACGACGAAGCCGGGCATGTCTGTGAACGAGGTGTCGGTGTTGGTCGGGATCATGCCATAGACGTCCTGCACACCCGTGCTCGGGTCGACGCGCAGAACCCTGCCGTTCATGTCGGCAATGTAGAGCCGGCCTCGGGCGTCGAGGGCCATGCCCAAGAGGCCCATCGTCTGTGCCGACGCCTGCCGCGGGACGAGGATCGGGTTGGTGCCGGTTTGGACGGGCCCGCCGGTGTCGAGGCGGAAGGCCCAGATCTCGTCGCTTGTATCGAAGAGTCGATCGAAGTCCGCGTTCGAGGTGCTGACGTACAGCGTGCGCCCGTTCACCGCGAGGCCGCCCGGGTGCCCGGGGTAACCGAGCGTTGCGAACACCTGAATGTCGCCGATCGGACGGCTCAGTGCCTGTGCCTCGGGTGGAGCGGCAGTCACCCTCAGTCCCACGACTACCGCCAGCAACGCTGCCCCCGTCACGAGTTTGCCTACGGTCGAATGCCGCATTGTGGTGTCCTCCTTTTGGAGGCGCCCGTCCGGAGGGCGCCCCTGAGTTGGAGGCGCTAGAAACCGTGTAGCAATCTGCCAGAGGCGTGCGGTCGCGGCGCTCTCGCCGGGCGCACCGTGGTCGAGACAAGCTTCTCGTCCGCGCGCGGCGATTTGGACGACGTGCTGCGCGAGCGGGACTGCCAGTCCGTGAGGCCGTTGGCGACGTGCAGCTCGATCGGCCAGGCGGCCCGACAGATGCCGTCCTCGAATTTCCGTCCGCCGAGTACGTCCTCCGAAGCGAGCGCGTAGCGGCCTCGGATGCGCCGGGTTTCGCGGATGCCGAGATGCGGGGCCGTGTCGCCGCCGCGACTACGGGCCTCGCCCGCACGGCATACTCGCTCCCGTATCCGAGCGGATGATATGGTTGGTCGCGATGGTCGACGAATTTGCCGGCGCTGACGGCTTCGAGGACGTCGAGATCGACCAGATCGTCGAGCGGCTCGCCTGGACTCCGCGGGAGCGCCTAGACTACCTCCTCGACATGCTCGCGTTCGAGGAGCGCGCGCACCGGGCCCGACGGATTCCGGCGGGGTCTTGATTGGCGCGTTTCGATCCCGACGCGATGCTTCGGGTCCTTGCGGATCACGGCGTACAATATGTGCTGATCGGGGGGCTCGCAGCGACGCTGCACGGCTCGCCGCTCCGTACTGGTGACGCCGACATCTGCCCGTCGCGCCGCTCGGAGAACCTCACGCGGCTCGCCGCCGCCTTGCGGACGATGGATGCGAAGATCCGCAGTCCCGACGCGGCCGCGGGGTTGCCGTTCGCCTGTGACGCATCCTTCTTTCACAACGTGGAGCTCGTCAATCTGACGACGAAGTTCGGCGATCTCGACGTTGCGTTCATGCCAGCGGGAACCGCCGGCTATGACGACCTGAAGCCCAACATCGTCCAGTACGATCTCGGCGGTCTCGTCGTCCCCGTCGCCGCGCTCGCGGATATCATTCGCTCGAAGGAGTCGGCGAATCGCCCGAGGGACCGGGCTGCCCTTCCCACGCTCCGCGCGTTGCTTGCGCGTCAGCCGAAGAAGACCTGAAGCGGCCGCAGCGGCGACGAGCTCGGTCGCCTCAGATTGAGGGCCATCGACCCTTTGGACCCTGCGGTCCGGCGGGGCCGGGCTTGTCTGCATGACCAGCGGGACCCGCGGGCCCTACGTCACCCGCACGGACGCGCGCACGAAGGCCAGCAGGTACGGCTCGATGCGGAGCGCGACGAAGCCGCAGCCCCTGACGTAGTGCTCGTGCTCGAGCTCGCGCACGGCGCGCATGATGTCCGTCGGGCTCGCGTGGTACTCGCCGAAGATGCGCCCGGGGTGCGCGCGCTGGGCGCCGGCCACCGCCTCGTTGTCACCCGCCATGAGCGCGGCGCAGACGCCGTGGCGGTCCATCGCCTCGACCCCGGGGGGTGGGCGAGATGTGCTGCGTCCAGACGTCGATGATCATGCGCGCGGCAGCCCGAGCACACGCTGGGCGATGATGTTGCGCTGCACCTCGGAGGTGCCGGCGTAGATGCTGGCCGCGCGCGACCAGAGGTACTCGTGCTCCCATCGACCGGCGTCGATCGCACGCGGCGCGCCGCGCTCGAGCGCACCGTAGGGGCCCTGGAGCTCGAGCGCGAGGTCCTTCATCCGCTGGTCGAGCTCGCTCCACACGAGCTTGAGACACGAGCCTTCCGGGCCGGGCTGGCCGTTGCGCATGAGCTCGCTCACGTTCTTGTACGCCAGCCCGCGCAGGATCTCGGTCTCGATGAAGCTCTGCGCCAGGCGCTGGCGGAAGCGGGGATCGGCGGCCGCCGGCCGCCCGTCGCGGACGACGCGCCGGGCCAGGTCGAGCACGTCGCGCATCTCGCCCTGGAGCCGCGCGTGTGGGGCCGAGCCGCTCCGCTCGTGGGCGAGCGTCGTGATGACGATCGTCCATCCCCCGTTCACCTCGCCGACCACGTTCTCCCGCGGGACGCGGACGTCGTCGAAGAAGACCTCGTTGAACCAGGCCACGCCCGTCATCTCGACGAGCGGCCGAATGGTGATGCCCGGGCTCGTCATGTCGACCAGGAGGAACGTGATCCCCTTGTGCTTGGGCGCCTGGAAGTCCGTGCGCGTGACCAGGATGCACCACTCGGCGAAGCGCGCGTAGCTCGTCCAGATCTTCTGGCCGCTCACGTGGAACGCATCGCCGCGGAGCTCGGCGCGGGTGCGCACGGCGGCCAGGTCGGAGCCGGCGTTCGGCTCCGAGAAGCCCTGGCACCACATCTCCTCGCCGGTCAGGATCTTCGGGAGAAAGCGCTGCTTCTGCTGCTCCGTGCCGTGGTGGATGAGCGTCGGGCCGACGAGCGCCGGCCCGACGCCGATGTCGATCATGCTCGGCGCGCCGACCCGCGTGTACTCCTCGGCGAAGAGGAGCTGCTCGATCGGCGACGCGCCGCGGCCCCCGTACTCGCGCGGCCAGTGCAGGCCCGCCCAGCCGCCCTCATGCAGGCGGCGCTGCCACCAGCGCGCGAAGCGGACCTTCTCCGCCGCGTCCTCGGGCTTGCGGAAGCCCGGCGTGCCCCAGCCCGCCGGCAGGTTGGCGACGAGCCAGGCGTGCACCTCGCTACGGAAGCGCTCCTCGGCTGCGGTGAGTCTGAAGTCCATCGGACAGGCGCCCGGCGACCTATGACACTTGACCTTCGCGGCCGTCAACGAGCAGGAACACGACCCGGGACGCGCGGCGGAGAGGCGGTCCGCTGGCACTCATCCTTGTCGCGAGACCGACGGCTGATTACGACCACGTGCGCCACGCCCCGAATCGGTCCTCGCCGCGGCGGAGCACCGCACGCCAGTCCCGGCGGAGGGGCGGGTAGCCCTCCGCATTCACGTCGACGCGGGCACGGGTGACGCACGCGATCGCGTCGCGGAGCGGCCCGAGAAACTCGGTGACGGCGCGCGCTGGAGTGCTAGCAGCCAACCGGCGCGAGCATGGCGACGTGGCGCACGGCGGGATCGGCGTCGGCGTTCTTGAACTCCCCCGCGCGCCACTTGCGGAGGAACTCGCGTCCGCTCATGCCGAGCTCGCGGCGCGCGGCACGGTCAAACAGGCGCACCTCGGCCGCCCGGGTGAGCCGACCGATGCGACTAGGGGCGGCCGTCGCCCGCGGCGTCGCCGCCTTTGCCTTCCGCTTCGATCGCTTCGCCCGCCTCATGAGGCCTCAGGATACGGACAGAGAGGCGACCCGTTCAAGGGCTACCGCCACGCCACGGCGTGCCGACGGGTGCCAGCAGCCGACGCAGAGCGCGTCATCCGCTACATCGCTCCGCGGCGAGCGGCGGCTACTGCGCCCGCGACGCCGAAGTCCGAGCGTCACTTCCCGAACCGGTTGAGCGTCTGGTAGTCGAAGAACGCCGGGTCGAGCGGCAGGCGCCGGTCGTTCGGCGGATCCGGGCCGGGGCCGTTCAGGCCTGCGACCGTCGCCCGGTCGCCCTTGACGTTCTCGGAGAGCTGCGTGCTGAACGTCGCGCCCCACCAGCTCTCGTGCTCGTTGAAGGGCGCGGTGGCGAAGCCCGTCACCTGGTACACGTTCAGCAGCTCGCCCTGCCACGAGAACTTCCGGTTCCACGCCCCCTGCCAGGTGTAGTCGTCGACCCACAGCTCGAGCCTTCCGTACAGGTAGTACTTGTCCTTGGGCACGCCTTCCAGGATCCAGAAGCGGCGTTTGGCGAGGGCCGCGGCGACGGGAGCCCAGGCGACGCCCGGCCACCCCTTCACCTGGAAGCCCGCGGCGCGGTCGTTGTTGGTCGCGACGGTGCGCCAGCCGCCAACCGGGAGCGGCCGCCGCACGACCTTGCCGGCGATGCTGTCCGGATCGACGAAGCGGAGCCCGTCCTTGTGGCCGGTGACCTTCCAGGTGAAGTCCTCGGGCTTGCCGTCGAAGAAGAAGCCGTCGTCCTGGCTCGTATCGGAGCCGAGGAAGCCGTCGGAGCGGTTGGCGGGCGACACGGCGCGCACGCGCCGGAGCGCGGGCACGTAGGCCCAGTTCATGTCGCGCTTGGTCGGATCCTTGTAGCGATAGCCGAGCGCGGCGGTGCCCTGCAGGTCGGCCGGGCTCGTGCTCAGCGCGAGGAACTGGAAGAGGAAGTTGTCGGGGTTCGCGGGCGGCGCGTACTTCCGCGGCTGTCCGTCGTAGTAGAGGAAGCGTACGTCCTGAACGGACGAGCGGTCGAGGCCCGAGCGCCCCACCCAGGCGAGCAGCACGAGGTTCCGGCTGTTGCCGCCGGTGTAGTAGGCGTAGTCGACGTTCCACAGCACCTTGTACCCGGCGTCCGGATCGTCCTCCCGGATGTCCGGGAACGGCAGGCCCGTGATGTAGTCGGGCCGTTTGCCAGTCGCCTTGTCGACGGGGGCCTTGTGCTCGTCGAGCACGAGATGCTCGGCGTTCCAGCGGGTCGCCTCCTCGAAGCCGTCGTCCCACCGCCAGCGCGAGTTCGGGAACTCGACGACGGCGTTCCGGTAGTCCCCGTTCTGGTAGTGGCGCAGGATCTCGGGCGGCAGGAGGTCCTTCGCCTCCTCCGCCGTCGTCCGCTCGAGCGTCGTCCCGGGGGTCGGCGCAGCGCCCCCATCGACCGCCGCCAGGCCGAGGCATGCGCCGACCGTCAGCCGCGTCAGCGCTGACCGCATGCGTGCGTGCTCGGCCTCCCTACCGGGCTGCCGCGCTCGCGCGCGCGCCCTCGGCCGCGACGGCGGCCGCGGCCGCCGCCCGCTGGCGCTGCCGCTCCTCGGCGTACTTGATCGCGAAGCGCGGCTTCAGGAGCGACACCATGGGCGGGATGAACATGAGCGCGCCCATCAGGTGGAACCCGAGGAGCAGGACCAGGAGGAGCGCCATCTGGGCCTGGAACTTCATCGGGAAGAAGACCCAGAAGATGATGCTGGCGGTCAGCGACACGCCGGTGAAGAGGACGGTCTTCCCGGTGGTCTCGAACATGCGCCGGACCGCCACGTCGAAGCCCTCGCCCGCCACCAGCTCCTCCACGATGCGCGACAGGACGTAGTAGCCGTAGTCGATGCCGATGCCGATGCCGACCGCCGCGACCGGCAGGGAGTTGATGTTCATGTCGATGCCGAGGAGGTACATGACGGCCTCGGACAGCGGCTGGGCCACCAGCGACGGGAGCATCACGATCAGGGCGCCGATCACCGACACGTAGGTGGCGTAGCTCAGGAGGAAGACGACCACGAGGATGAGGATCAGGTTCACGCGGTACGACCACTCCACCTCCTCGTTCACCGCCGCCAGGATGCCGATCAGCCCGCCCGCCAGCCGGTAGCGCACCGCCGACGCCTCGCCCTCGTGCTCGCGGATGTACTGCTTCGCGCGCGCGATCGAGTTCTCGATCGTCTCGTGCGTGTAGTCGCGGTAGAAGACCGTGATGGTCGCGTTCGTGTAGTTCATGTCGAAGAAGCGGTCCATCTCGCCCCGCCGCGTGCCGGAGGTGAGCAGGAAGAAGAGCTGGCTCACGTGGTCGTTGCGCGTCGGCAGCATCTCCCACTTGGGGTCGGCCTCATGGAAGGTGCGGAAGATCTTCTTGAGCAGCGTGGCGGCCGTGACCGTGCCGCCCACCTCGGGACGCTCGGCCATGTAGCGGCCGAAGAGGTCGAGGTGGTTGAGGGTCTCGGCGTCCTTGATCGCCCCCTGGCGCTGCTCGCACGTCTCCGTCCCGCACGCGCCGGGCTCCTCGGGGTGGCACAGCTTGCAGCCGTCGCCCGCACACGGCTTGCCGCCCTCGGTGCAGTAGGCCTTGCCCTCGGCGATGATGATCAGCTGGCTCGCCCCGAGGAACTTCTCGTTCACCTTCCCGAAGGCCACGTTGTAGGGATGGTCGGGGTAGAGGAGCGCCGCGCCCGGGGTCGTGTCGCCGACCTTGAGCAAGTGCTGGAAGTAGAGGCCGACCGCGAGCAGCGACAGCAGGCAGACCGCCATCGCGCCGCGCCGCCAGCCGCCCGCGAGCCAGACGAGGCCGCGCTCGATGGCCTCGTAGAGCGCGCCGAAGAAGCGCCCGAAGGCGTCGGTCGCGTGGCTCATCGCCGTCCCGAGCCACGCGTAGCCGGGCAGGCGCCGGTCGAGCAGCAGGTCGAAGCCGAGACCGGCGAGCGCCACCACGAGGAGCCCCTCCACCGGCCGGGCCGAGATGACGGCGTAGAGATAGAACAGCCAGGCGACCGCGACGAGGATCATCCACGCCATGAAACGCTCGAGGATCCCCTTGCCGGCCGTCTCCTCGCTCGGCGGCGGCGTGAAGGAGAGGATGATCGGATGCAGCGTCACGACGCTCACGAAGATCGAGATGATCCAGAACGAGCAGAGGATCGCGAGCTTCTGGATGATCGGGATGCGCGCCACGAGGAGCGTGAGGATTGCCAGGCCGTCGGCCAGCAGGGAGACCATCGCCGGCGCGTAGATCTCCGTGTACGACTTGACGATCGCCTGGTTCTTGTCGCCGAGCCGCCGGTACTCTTCGTGGTAGCGCTCCATCGACTGCACCGAGTGCGAGTGGGCGCGCGCGGAGATGAGGAGCGGGATGACGAGCACGAGGGGGTCGAGGCTGAGCCCCCAGAGCCCGCCGAAGCCGAGCCCCCAGATGGCCGACAGGAGGCCGCTGAAGGCGGGGATCACGACGCCCTGCCAGCTCCGGAACTCCACCCACAGGATCAGCAGGATCATGACGATCGAGGCGCCGAGCACGCCCGTCATCTGCGGCATGATCTCCATGAAGTAGGCGAAGAGGATGGGGATGCCGGTGACGTAGATCCTGGTGTTCGCGTCCGACTCGCGCCGGACGATGTCCTGGATCTTCGCCCACATGGTGGGGAGGTCGAAGTACTCCTCCCAGAAGCCGGCGATGATCTGCGTCGCCTTGTCGTCCTCGGAGACGAAGAGGCCGTGGACCCCTTCGGTGGAGTAGACCTTCAACTTCAGGAAATCGAGGTCGTCCTTGGTCTCCGGCACGCGCGGATACATGAGCGGCACGACCTTGATGCCGGAGCCGGCGGTGAGGGTGGTCTTCACCTTCGGATGGGTGATCGACAGCACCTGCTCGCCGTTGACGCCGGGGATGTCGTGCAGCAGCGCGAGCGTGATGCGGTCGACCTTCTGCACCGTCTCCGGGTCGTCGAAGATCGTGCCGTTCTTCACCTCGACGACGATCAGCACCGTGTTCGCGGTGCCGAACATGCTGCGGTACTGCTGGTAGAGCTGGATGTAGGGGTGGTTCCGCGGGTAGAGGTCGAAGAAGTTGGTGAAGACGTGCATCCGGAACCACATGAAGAGCGCGAGGCCGACGGTGATCGCGGCGACCACCAGCGACACGAGCGCGCGGTGGCGGAGGAGGAAGAAGAGATACGCTTCGATCGTGCGGCGGGGGAGCATGCGAGCGCTCGGCCCTCAGGGAGCGGCGGCGGCCTCGCCGCCCGCGGGAAGGACGATCCGGTCCTGCTCGACCCGAGCGGTGAACCCGCTGGCGCCGACGACGAACCCTTCGGGGCCGGCGGCGAGGCTCACGCCCCGCATCCAGACGAGCTGCTGCTTGCCGGGCAGCTCCCGCCGGGTCCACGTCTCCCCGCCGTCCGCCGTGGTCAGCACCATGCCGGTGTCGCCGATCACGACCCCGTAGCGGCCGGCGACCTGCACGGCGTAGAGGCCCGGGTTCTTGAGCGCTTCGAGGAACCCGAGCTCCTCGATCGACCCCGCTTCCACCGAACCGCGCTGCACGTCCCAGGTGGCCCCGCCGTCCCGCGTACGCAGGACGAGCCCGTCGATGCCGACCACCCAGCCCTGGGTGGGGCTCGAGAAGCTCACCCCGAAGAGCGTCTTCTCGGTGCCCACCGGCCGCTTCGTCCACGTGGTACCGCCGTCGTCGGTGACGAGGAGCGTCCCGTACTCGCCGGCCACGAATCCGTGCCGGGCGTCCGGGAACGAGATGTCGTAGAGCACGACGTCGTCCGCCAGCGAGCGGTCCTCCCAGGTCGCGCCGCCGTCGTGGGTGACCGCCACCGCGCCCCAGTCGCCCACCGTCCACGCGGTCCGCGCGTCGAGGGCCTTCACCTTGAAGAGGGGCTTCTGCGAGGAGATCGGGTTCGCCTGACGCGTCCACGTCGCGCCCCCGTCCGCCGTGTGGAGGATGAGGGCCGACTTGCCGACCGCCCAGCCGTCCTCCGGGCCCGCGAAGTCGACGCCGAAGAGAGGGCTCTTCGTTCCACTCTCGCGCTTCTGCCACGTCTGGCCGCCGTCGGCGGTGTGGTAGATGGCTCCGAAGTTGCCGACGGCCCATGCCTCGCGCGCGTCGAGCGCCCTGACGTCGTAGAGGTTGTCGCGGATGAGGGCCGCTGGCGCGGGCCGCGGGACGATCCCGAACGACACCGCGAGCGACGCAAGCGCGGCCGTGCGCGCCGCCCACTTCGAGCGCGCTCGCCCGGGGCCCGGCATCGGTCGCGCCATACACAGCCCGTATGGTGGCGTCAATACAACTGGCCGACGGCCGCGGAGCCGGCGCTGCCACCGGGGGTCTGATGCTCCGACCCGACGCGTCAGATCACTCCCTCGCGCTCGAGCGCGGCGAGCTCCTCGGCGGAGAGGCCGAGGAGCTGCCGGTAGACCTCGTCGTTGTGCTCGCCCAGACGCGGCGCACCGCGCCGGATCGCGCCCGGCGTGCGCGAGAAGCGCGGGTAGACCCCCTGCATGCGCACGGGACCGACGACCGGGTCGTCCACGGCGACGATGTCCCCGCGGGCCGCGATGTGCGGGTCGGCGAAGATGTCGGCCGCCGAGTAAGCGACCCCGAAGGGCACCTCGTGTCGCTCGAGGATCGCCGCGAGCTCGCGCGCCGTGCGCCGGCGGCACCAGTGGGCGACGATCGCGTTGATCGCCTCGCCGTGCTCGGCGCGGAGCGCGAGCGAGGCGAAGCGCGGATCGGCGAGGAGGTCCTCGCGCCCCATGGCGCGCGCCAGGCGCGGGAAGAGGCCATCGCCGGCGGCGACGATGCAGACGAACTTCCCGTCGCGCGTCTGCCAGTTGTCGAGCGGCGCGGAGTTGGCGAGCCGGTTGCCCTCGCGCTCGCGCACGAGACCCAGGCGGTCGTAGGCCGCGAGCGTGTGCTCCATGACGCGCAGCACCGACTCGTAGAGCGAGAGGTCCACCCACTGGCCGGGCGCGGGCCCGCCGGTCTCGCGCGCGCGCCGGTCGCGCTCCCACAGCGCCGCGACGACCGCGAGCGCGTTGAAGACGCCGGTCAGGTAATCGGCGATGACCACGCCGGGCCGCACCGGCGGCTGGTCGGGATAGCCGGTGATGTAGAGCAGCCCTCCCGCCGCGATGCCGTTCCGGTCGAGGCCGGGCCGGTCGCGGTAAGGGCCGGTCTGCCCGTAGACCGAGACGCGCGTCAGCACGAGGCCGGGGTTCAGCGCGGCGAGCGCCTCGTAGCCGAGCCCCCAGCTTTCGAGCGTGCCGGGCTGGAAGTTCTCGACCACCACGTCGACGAGCGGCACGAGGCGCTTGAGCAACGCCTGCCCGGCCGGCTTGCGCAGATCGCAGGTGATCGACTTCTTGCCCCGGTTCTCGACCGCCCAGAAGAGCGAGTAGCCGTCGACGAAGGGGCCGATCGAGCGCAGGAAGTCGCCCTGCCCCGGCAGCTCCACCTTGATCACCTCGGCGCCGAGATCGGCGAGGAGCGTGGCGGCGAAGGGCGCCGCGACGCGCGTGCCGAGGTCGAGGAGCCGGATGCCCGCGAGCGGCCCGGTGGGTACATTCATATTGCACAGCCATCCCGCGTCGCTGCGCGCGCTGTCAAGGCGGGCGGGGCGTCCGGCACGGCCGCGACGGAAGCATCACATTTTTGCCGCTGGCCGGGGCGCGCATGTGCCGCGGCGCGGGGAGCGGGGAGGAGGCACCGAAGTTGCTACCCGTAGGTAGCGATGAAGAGGACGCGTAAAGGCCAGCGCGGGCAGGCCGCCATCTTGATGGCGCTGTGGCTGACCGGCGCCTTCTTCGCCCTGACGGTGGTCGGTATCGACATCGGTCACCTCGGGACCTCGGCGACCGAGCTGCAGACCGTCGCGGACATCGCCGCGTCGGCGGGGGCACGCAACCTGCTGAAGGGCGGCTCGGCCAACACCGCGAAGTCGGACGCCACGAGCGTCGTCGCCAAGAACAAGGTCGACGGGCAGACCTTCACGATGGCGGCGGCCGACGTCCACGTCGGCACCTACATCAGCGGCGTGTTCACCGAGACGAGCATCAACCCGAGCGCGGTGCGCGCCACGCCCAGCATCACGGTCAACAACGTGGTGGCCGGCCTCATCGGCATGAAGACCTCGACTCTCCAGAAGGAGGCGATCGCCTCCTTCCAGGGCATCTCCAAGGCGCAGCCCACCCTCCCCATCGTCCTCGGGGAATGCCTGTTCCCGGAGATCGATCAGTGCTTCAGCAACTCCTGCATGCCCTCCGACACCGAGTTTCCGAAGGACACGGAGCCCCGCACGGCGTGGACGACCTTCTCCGGCGGCAACGCGACGGGCGACATCGAGCAGTGGATCGCCAGCTCGTGCGGGGGGGGAGGCAAGACCATCCCGACCTACAGCGTCGGCGACACCATCTCGACCGTGACCGGCTCCCACGGCTCCGCGATTCATAAATTGGTTTGCGTGTACAACAGCGGGCAGCGGCAGTTCCTGATCCCGATCGTCAAGTGCAACGGCAACACCTTGACCAACACGGTGACCGGGTTCGCCACCTTGGTCATGGACAAAGCGGTGGACAACAAGGGGATCGATTGGCACACCATCTCGATGGAGATCGACGACGCCCCGCTCGCCGGCGGCTGCGCCAAGTGCGGCAGCGGCAAGATGGCGCTCGTGAAGTGAGACGGCGGCTTACGCGCCGTCCCAGTCCGCCCGCGTGATCGCGTAGAGATACAGGTCGCGCGCCGCCCCCGCCTTCCAGCGGTACTGCGCGAGGCGTCCCTCGCGCCGCATGCCGAGCCGCTCGAGGGTCTTCATCGACCGCTCGTTCTCGACCGCGCACGCCGCCTGGATGCGCGTCAAGCCGAGCCGCTCGAAGCCGAAGCGGACCAGGAGCCCGGCCCCCTCGGTGGCGTAGCCGTGTCCCCAGTAGGCGCGCGCCAGGCCGTACCCGAGCTCGGCGCGGCGGTCGGGCGGGGAGACGACGCGGAGGTCGACGCCGCCGATCACGGCGTCCGTCTCGCGCAGCACGATGGCGCGCGCGAACCACGTCTCCCCCCCGCCGAGCGTCGAGCGGATGAACGAGGCCGCGGTGGCCGGGTCGTCGTAGGCGTCCCACTGGAGGTGGCGGGTCACCTCGGGATCGGATGCGTAGGCCAGCACCGCCGGCACGTCGGCCAGGGCGAACGGCCGGAGGAGCACGCGCGGGCCGACCAGCTCGTCGGGTGCGGTCATCAGTATTCTTCGCTCGCGCTCATCAGTATTCTTCGCTCGCGCTCATCGGGCGCGCGGCAGCCCGAGCACGCGCTCGGCCAGGATGTTGCGCTGGATCTCCGAGGTGCCCGCGAACAGCGTGGCCGCGCGGTAGTACAGGTACGAGCGTGCCAGGCGCCCCCCGCCCACCGCGTGCGCGCCGGGCTGCCAGCAGAGCCCGCGCGGCCCGAGCAGGTCCATGAGCGTGTCGTGCATCCGCTGGCTCATCTCGCTCCAGAAGAGCTTCACGACGCTCGACTCGGGACCGAGCGGCTCGCGGCGCGCCAGGCGCGAGAGCGTGCGCCAGCTGTTCAGCCGCGTGATCTCGACGTCGATGAAGTGCTGCGCGAGCCGCTGGCGGATGACGGGGTCGGCCGCGCGAGGCGCCGCGCCATCGACCCCGTCGCGGGCGAGGTGCAGCAGGTCGTCGAGCAGCATGCGGTGGATGACCAGCTGGCGCGGGGAGGTCCCGCGCTCGTGGGCGAGCGTCGTGCCGGCGATCGCCCAGCCCTGCTGCTCGGCACCGACGAGCTGCGCGCGCGGCACGAAGACCCCGTCGAGGAAGACCTCGTTGAACTCCTCGCTGCCGGTCATCTGCCGGAGGGGCCGGACGCTCACCCCCGGAGCCTGCATGTCGCAGACGAAGAAGCCGAGGCCCTTGGCCCCCGGAGCGGCGGCGTCGGTCCGCGCCAGCAGGATGCCCCAGCGCGCGAACTGCGCGTAGCTCGTCCATACCTTCTGGCCGCTCACCAGCCACCCGCCGGTGGCGGGCTCGGCGCGCGTGCGAAGCGCGGTCAGGTCCGACCCCGCGCCCGGCTCCGAGAAGAGCTGGCACCAGAGCTCGTCGGCGGGCAGGATCGGCGGCAGGAAGCGCCGCTTCTGCTCCTCCGTGCCGTGCGCGATGAGCGTCGGCCCGACCAGGTTGACGCCGATACGGTTGATGACCTCCGGCGCCCGCGCCGCGGCCAGCTCCTCTTGCAAAATGTAGTGCTCGACCGCCGATGCCCCACGCCCCCCGTACGCGCGCGGCCAGTGGATGCCGACCCACCCACCGCCGTGCAGCGTCCGCTGCCAGCCGCGCAGCGCAGCGACCTCCTCCTCGAGCGACTGTGCCACGCCGGTAGACCGCGGCACGTGCTCCCGCAGCCACGCGCGGAGCTGGCTCCGGAACGCCTCCTCGGCAGGCGTGAACGAGAGATCCACCGCCCGTACTTGCCCGCCGAGCGCAGCGCCGGTCAACTCGCGATGCGGACAGGCGGCCTCAGCCCTCCCGCTCGCGGAGCCCGTACTTCCCGATCTTCTTCTGCAGCGCCCGCACCGATATCCCGAGCCGCCGCGCGGTCTGGGTGCGGTTCTCCCCGTGGCGGCGCAGCTCCTGGATGATCAGCAGCTGCTCGATCCGGCCCATGCGGTCGCGCAGCCTGCTGTCGTCGCCGTTGGTCGCGGCCAGCGCCTCGTCGCCCGCCACCTCGCCCGAGAGGTGCAGCAGGTCGATCGATTCGCCCGGCTCGGCGAGCGCGACGGCACGCTCGAGCTCGTTCTTCAGCTCGCGTACGTTGCCGGGCCACGGGTACCGTTCGAGGCAGCGGAGCGCCGCCGCCGTGATGCCCTTCAGCTGCTTTCCGGCGTGGGCGTTGTAACGGTGGAAGAAATGCTGCGCGAGCAGCGCGACGTCGCCGGCGCGCGCCCGCAGCGGCGGCAGCGGGATCGGGAAGACGGCCAGGCGGTAGAAGAGATCACGCCGGAAGCGACCCGTCTCGACGTCGGCCTTGAGGTCGCGGTTGGTGGCGGTGACGAGCCGCACGTCGACGCGGACCGACTCCGAGGCGCCGACCGGCCGGACGAGACCGTCCTCCACCACGCGCAGCACCTTCACCTGCATCGTCGGCGACATCTCGCCGATCTCGTCGAGGAAGATCGTGCCGCCGTTCGCCTCCTCGAACAGGCCCCGCCGGTCGCGGAGCGCCCCGGTGAAGGCGCCCTTCACGTGGCCGAAGAGCTCGCTCTCGAGCAGGGGCTCGGGCATCGAGCCGCAGTTCAGCGCGACGAACTTCCGCCCCTTGCGGGCGCTGTTGTAGTGGATGGAGCCGGCCGCCAGCTCCTTGCCGGTCCCGGTCTCGCCGGTCAGGAGCACCGTCACCGAGGACTGGCTCGCCTTCTCGAGGAGCCGGAAGACGTCGCGCATCGCCTGGCTCGAGCCGATGAGGTTGCCGAGACGGTAGCGGTCGCTCACCTCGCGGCGGAGGGCCCGGTTCTCGACCTCGAGCTTCTCGTTCGCCGCCTGAAGCTCGGCGACGAGCCGCGTGTTCTCGGCGAGCAGCCTGGCGTTGCGCCGGCGGAGCCCGTAGGTCTCCATGGCGCCGCGCACGATCTGCACGAGCTCCGCGTTCTCCCAGGGCTTGGTGATGAACTGGTAGACGCGGCCGGCATTGATCGCGTCGAGGAGGCTTCCGGCGTCGGCGTACGCGGTCAGCACGATGCGCACGACGTCGGGCCTCTCCTCGGCCACGCGCGCGAGCAGCTCCGTGCCCGCCATGCCCGGCATGCGCTGGTCGGCGATGACGACGCCCACCTCGGCCTCGGCCAGCCGGGCGAGCGCCTCCTCGCCGCTGCGTGCCGTGAGGACCGGAAACTCGCCCTGGAAGAGCTGCGGGATGAGCGCGAGGACGGGGGTTTCGTCGTCGACCACCAGCACGGCGGCCGCAGGCTCGGAAACGCTCATGCACTCTCCGCGACCACCGGGGGGGGATCGACGGGCAGCCGGACGACGAAGGTGGCACCTTTCCCCGGCGCGCTCTGCAGCTGGATATCGCCGCCGTGGCGGGCCACCAGCGAGTGGGCGATGGCGAGCCCGAGCCCGGTTCCTTGGCCGACGGCCTTCGTCGTGAAGAAGGGCTCGAAAACGCGCTCGCACAGCTCCGGCGCGATGCCCGGGCCGCTGTCGCTCACCTCGACGAACACGCTGCCATTGTCCGCATACGTCCTCAGGCGGATTTCCCCCTGTCCTTCGACCGCCTGCACGGCGTTCGTCAAGAGGTTCATGAAGACCTGGTCGATCTGCCCGGGGTTGCAGCGCGGGCGCGGGATGTCGCCGTAGGCGCGGCGGATCTCGATCCGGTCGCGGTACTCGCCGCGCAGGAGCTGGAGCGCCCGGTCGAGGCCCGCGTGCAGGTCGGTCGGCTCTCGCCCGTCCTGCGGCGCGCGGGCGAAGGCGGTGAGCTCGCGGACGATGCGCGCGGCCCGCGCCGCTCCCTCGCGGCAGATGTTGGCGTTCTGCGCGAGCGCGTCCAGGCGCTCCGCGCAGGCGGGGTCGGCGGTCCCGTCGAGCCGCTCCCGCAGGTCGAGGGCCGCGGTGTGGATGAGGTCGACGCTCGCATTGATGAACGCCACCGGGTTGTTGATCTCGTGCGCGATGCCCGCCACCAGGCGACCGAGGGACGCGAGCTTGTCGGCGCGCGCGAGGTGGGTCCGGGCGGCGAGCAGCGCCTCGTGGGTGCGGGCCAGGTCCTGCGTCCGCTCCTCCACCCGCTGCTCCAACGTTGCGGTGAGCTCGCGTACGGCGGTGTAGGAGGCGGCGTTGCGGAGCGCGATGGCGGACTGGTTGCCGAGCGTGCGCAGGAGCCTCAGGTCGTGCGAGCCGTAGGCGGCGCCCGAGCGCTTCGGCCCGAGCGCGAGGAGCCCCTCGAGGCTCTCCTCCACACGCAGGGCGACGATCAGCTTGGCGCCCGCCGCGGCGAGGGCGCGGGCGCCCGGGCTCGAGGCCGCAACGAGCGCCATCACGGAGGCCCCCGGCCCGGGCACGGCGCGCACCACCGGATCGGCGGTCGCGACGGCCATGCCGCTCCGGTCCCGCAGCGTCCCGGCGCCGTCCGGGAGGAGGAGCAGGCACGGTGCGGGCGCCATGGTCTGCGTGAGCGTGCGGGCGATGGCCGCGACGATCTCGCTCCGGTCGAGCGACGCCGCGAGCGTCCGGCTGACCGCTTCCACGGTGGCCTCGGGGTCGTAGTGGGTGCGGAAGAAGAGCCGGTCGACGAGACGCTGCACCGCCCGCCGGACGGGCGCGAAGATCACCACCACGGCCAGGGTGAAGAGGAAGGGTGTCCAGGCCGAAAACCCGGGCGGCTCACCCGGCCCGAGGGCATGGGCGGCGCCGAGCAGGACCACGTAGCCGATGGTCACCGCCGCGCTGAAGACGACGTAGAAGACGCTGCGCGTGAGCAGCGGGTCGAGGTCGAGGAGGTCGTGCTTCAGGATGGCGTAGGTGACCGCCAGCGGCAGCAGGGCGGAAGTCACCGGCAGCAGGTTCACCGGCAGCGGCACGCGCGCCGCCACCGCCGCGAGCTCGACCGCCGCGGGCGCCCCGATGGCGACGAGACTGGCGAGCGCCACCACCTGGACCCGCACCCGTCCCTCGGGCGCGGCGCGGCGGTACCAGGACACGATGAGACCGCAGGCGGCGAGCGCCATCGCCGCGAAGTACACGAGGCTCCAGTCGAAGAAGCGCATCCACAGCTCGGGGGCCCGGTCGTAGAGCCCAATGTCGAGACCGGCCTGGACGAGCGTGACGACGGCGAGACCGCCGAGCAGCAGGGGACCATGGCGGGGCAGCGGGCGGTCGGGGAAGGTGAGGGCGAGCGCCAGGAGCGCCGCCGGCGCCACGGCTTGGGCGACGGCGTAGAGCGAGCGGAAGTGGAAGCGGTAGAAGTCGCCGAGCGTGACCACCATCATGAGGCCCCAGGCCGTACAGAAGACCAGCATCGCTGCGCTCGCGGGCCGGCCGGGCTTGAGGTAGGCGACGACGAAGCCGAGCACCAGGAACACGGCGCCGTTGACAAGCAGGACGCCGAACAGCGAGACGTAGTCGGCGAGCCCGAAGCGCATGATCGGGACCGTCCGTTCGACGCGCCCCGCGGGCGTGAGGAAGGTGTAGCGCACCGGCGTGCCCGGATGACCCGCCCACGTCTCCTCGACCAGGTCGGGCACCCGCTCGACCGGCCGGCCGTCGACGGCGATCAGCTTCCCGCCGAACGGCACGCCCGCGTGGAACCCGCTCCAGTGGCCCAGGGCATTCGGCGCGACGATCAGGTTGCGCCCGAGCAGGAACCCCATGAACGGGCGGTGCACCCACGCCGTCGAGTCGACCACGCAGACGAGGGTGACGCCCGCAATCGCGGCCACGAGCGGGTGAAGAACCCGGCGGTCGGTCAGCAGCATGGTCGGCGCGCTCGCGGCATGATTCGAGCAATATCCGCGCCATGGACGGCGGCGGCGGTCTCGGGGCTCGCGCTTGCCGCGAGCTTCCCCCCCATGGGCCTCTCCCTGCTCGCCTGGTTCGCTCCCTGGCCCCTTCTGCGAGCGCTCGGCGGCCGCCCCTGGCGCGCCCGGCTCGCGCTCGCGTCGCTCGCGGGGCTCCTCTGGTCGCTCGGCACCGTCGGCTCCTGGCTCTACCCGGCGGCCCGCGAACATCTCGCCGCGGGGCCGCTCGCCGCCGCGGCGCTCACCGTCGCGGCGGCCTGGACGTATGGCGGAGCCTACCTCGCAGGGCTCGGGCTGGTCTATGGGTGGTTGCCACGCCCGCGCTGGCTCGCGACACCGGCGGCCTGGGTGCTCCTCGAGCAGCTCCGAACCCGGGTGCTCGGCGGCGCCCCGTGGGCACTCCTGGGCCACACGCAGCACGATGCCCTGCCCTTCGCCCAGCTGGCCGAGCTGACCGGCGTGGCCGGGCTCTCCTTCCTCGTGCTGCTGCCGGCGGCGGCGCTCGCCGAGCGCGGACGCGGGCGGACGGCAGGGCTCGCGGTCTCCGCCGCGGCCCTGGCAGCCGCGTTCGTCTTCGGCGAGTACCGGCTGCGCGCGTTTGTAGCGCTGCCGGCCGCCGATGCGCCGCCGGTCCTCACCGTGGTGAGCGGACACAACCTCGCGCGCGACCCGCTCGGCGAGTACCTGGCCGCAAGCGCCGTCGCCGAGCCCGCGCCGCTCACCATCTGGCCGGAAACCGCCGCGCCCGGCTATCTCGCCGACGACCCCCTCGCCGCCCAAACGGTGGCGCGCGCCGCGCGGGCACGCGGCTGGCTCCTGCTCGGAGCGTCGCGCTACGACGGCAGCGGACCGAGCCGTCGGTATTTCAACTCCGCCCTGCTGTTCGACGGCGACGGACGGCTCCGCCAGACGTACGACAAGCGGCGGCTCGTCCCGTTCGCGGAGCGGTCGCCGTTCCCGTCGCTCGCCACGCTGGTGCGCCCGTTCAGCCCGGGCACGGCCGACGCGCCGCTCGTGGCCGAGGGGCTCCGCATCGGGCCGCTCGTGTGCTGGGAAGCCATCTTCCCGGAGCTCGCGCGCAGCTACGCCCGCCAGGGGGTCGACGTCCTCGTGAACCTCACCAGCGACCGTGACCTCGGTGCCGGTGCGTCGCAGCAGCTCGCGTTCTCGCGCTTTCGCGCCATCGAGACCCGCCGCTGGCTGGTGCGCGCCTCGGGCACCGGGCCGACGCTGCTCGTCGATCCGGCGGGGCGCGTCCACCGCGCTGACACGCTGCGCCTCGGCGCCCCTACGAGCTCCGCGCCCACCGTCTACGTCCGGTACGGCGAGACGATGAGCTGGCTCTCGGCCGCGTTGCTGGGTGTCCTCTTTTTCCGGCGCACCGCGAACGGTTCGCCGCGGTCGGGGGCGAACGCGGCGTCGCACGCAGGCGGTCGAGCCTGCTGACCGCGCGCCGCGCGGGCTTCGAGGCCCTGGAACGCCGGTTCGCATCAGGCCGCTGGCGGCCGAGTTCGCGTCCCGCCTCGGGCCCGCCGCTCGCATTGCGTTCGCGTCGATACCTGAGTTAAGAGCAGGCGACGCCTCCATGCGTCCCTCAAGCCGCGTCCTCCTCGCAGGACTACTCGCGGTCGTGTCGCTGGTGGCCTTCCGCGTCCCGGCCCACGCCTGGTGCGTGGGTGGGGCCCCGCCCGCGCTCGACGAGGACAACGACGGCCTCAACGACATCCAGGAGCGCTTCTTCGGGACCGACCCGAACAACCCGGACACGAACGGGAACGGCATCCTCGACGGCGACGAGGACGCCGATGGCGACGGCATCCCGAACAAGGACGAGCCGACGATCTTCTCGCTCGAGGGGTTCGTCGACCCGTTCGCCGCACGAACGCATAACATCGCGCTGGTGATCGAGGGGACGAACCTCTTCCCCCACTTCGTGGGGAGCATCAATCGCATCAACTTCGTCCAGACGCGGCAGCTGGTCTGGAACTCGCAACGCCGGAAGCTCAACAAGCGCGTCCGCATCTACCTGCGCATGTCGTGGAGCCGCGCCCAGAAGCTCGCGGGCAAGCTCGAGGTCGAGACGGCGCTGGGCGACACCAATTTCCTCTCGTTCCAGCGCATGAATTGTCCCGGCGGCCCGCCGCAGGTCATGGCCGCCGCCCTCGTGAACCTGAACACGCGCCTCAAGGGAACCACCTACCACCTGAGCTACGTCGCCATCGGCGGGTGCAACCTGATCGACCGCGAGGGGAAGCGGGCGCGGACCCGGGTGCGGCTCGCGGACCACGACATCCTGCTCCGCGTGCCCTACGGCGGCATCCAGATGCTGCCCACCCGAGTCATGATCCCGGCGCACGGCGCGGCGAAGCCCGACCCGATCTACCCGTACTCCGACAACATCAACGTGGGGGACACGCTCTCGATCGTCACCGACGACGGCGAGAGCAACGCGGTCACCGTCGATCCCCCGATCGCCGACCTGCGCATTCCGACCGAGGACCTCGGCGAGGACCACGATCAGGATGGGCTCACGAGCGACGTCGAGCTGCAGCTCGGCACGGACCCGCTCGCCTACGACACCGACCACGACAAGCTCTCCGACGGCCAGGAGCTCGAGCGCGGCACCGATCCGCTCGACCCCGACACCAACGGCGACGGGCTGTTCGACGGCGACGAGTAGTTCCGGCGCCGCCCCGAACGACCGGTCGCGTTTCGAGGCCGCGGCCCTGGTTATCACTCGCTCGCCGCGCGGCACGATTCTTTCAAGGGCATCGAGCGAGCGGCCCGGTCCAGTCCGCCAGATCAGACCGCGGCCCTGGCCGGTGACAGAGGGGTCGATGCAGCGCATCGGCCCCTCGCCGGCCGATGATGAGCGCGACCCAAGACATCTTGGGTCGCGGGCCTACACGACGCCGCGGGCGCGCAAGCGCTCGACCTCGGCGGGCGCGACGCCGATCTCGCCGAGGAGCGTCGGCGTGTCGGACCCGAGCGGCGCCGCCGGACGATAGCGGGGTGCGACGCCGCTCATCTTGATCGGGCACCCCACTTCCCGGAGCGTGCCGAACAGCGGGTGGGGGACGTCGACCACCATCTGCCGGGCCGCGGTCTGCTCGTCGGCGAGCGCCTCCTCGACCGCGTGGACGGGCGCCGCCGGCACCCGACCGCGCAGGCGCGCGAGCCACTCCGCGGTGGTGCGCGTGCCGAACGTGCGGGCGAGCAGCGGCACGAGCGCGTCACGATGCTCGAGCCGATCGGCGAAGCTCCGAAAGCGCGGGTCGTCGCGGAGCGCGCCGAGCTCGAGGCAGTCCACCAGCCGCTCCCAGAACTTCTCCTTCATGCACATGACGACGATCCAGCCGTCACGGGTGGGGAAGCGCTGGCTCGGGACGAGGCTCTGGTGGGCGCCATCCGGAAGGCGGGCGGCCCTCCAGTCTCGATTGAGCGTCCACACCGCGAGGTAGTTGAGCATCGAGAGCGCGGCGTCGAAGAGCGAGACGTCGAGATCGCACCCCGCGCCCGTCTCGCGCGCGCGATGGAGCCCGATCATCAGCGCGAGCGCCGACAGCATGCCACCCGCGAAGTCCACCACCGACACCCCCGAGCGCGTGGGCGGGCCGTCGGGCTCGCCGGTGACGCTCATGAAGCCGGCGTAGGCCTGGAGGATGAAATCGTAGCCCGGCTCGCCCGCCCGCGGGCCGGTCCGGCCGAACCCGGAGAGCGTGCAGCACACGACGCGCGGGTTGGCCGTGCGCAGCGCGGCGTAGTCGAGGCCGAGCTTCGCGGGCAGGTCGCCGCGCAGGTTCGTGTAGACGGCGTCGGCCCGCGCGACCAGCCGGTGGAGGAGCTCGCGGCCCTCGGGCGCGCGCAGGTTGAGCGTCAGGCTGCGGGCGCCGCGGTTGAGCGCCTGGTAGTAGAGGCCGTCGGCGGCGGCGGGCTCGTTGAATGGCGGCACCCGGCGCGCCTCGTCGCCGCCGGTGGTCGGGTCCTCCACCTTGACGACGTCCGCGCCGAGGTCGGCGAGGAGCGTCATGGCATAGGGGCCGGCGCCGAGCTGCGTGAAGGCCAGCACGCGCACGCCGGCGAGCGGCGGCGCGGCGCCGTTCGGGTTGACACTCATCGCGCGATGCTCCTACATTGCCCGCGCCCGTTCAACCGAGGCTCGCATGCGCGCGCCGTTCAAGGACGTCATCAAGCGCGACCGGCTGGGCGACCAGCCGCTGCCGGTGGACGAGTTCCTCGCCGGCCTCGACCGCTTCATCGACGCGCACAACCCCTACCGCCAGAACAAGGTCATCCCCGCGATCGGCAACGGCACCGCGAGCCTCGAGGTCGTCAAGCGCTACGCCAAGGAGCTCTACTACCTCGGGCTCTGGATGACGCCCGAGTTCCCGATCCTCATCGCCAACGCGCCCGATACCGACGCCTTCACGCTCGACGACTCCGAGCACTACGCGCACTGGGCGCAGAACTTCGCCGACGAGGCGGGCTACCTGCGCGACCCGAACCACGTGGTCCTGAAGGTCGAGTACACGCGCGCCCTCGGCATTCCCGACGAGGAGCTGCGCGCCTACGTGCCCATGCCGGAGACGATCGGCTCCGTCTACACGCTCCTCTACTATGCCCGCCGGTCCTACGAGGAAGCGCTCGGCGCGCTCGGCTACGCCCGCGAGCGCGTCGCGGGGATGAGCGGCTACGCGAAGACACTCTACGAGGGTCTGGCGACGCACTACGGCGTGCGCGTCCGGGACCTCGAGGTGCACGCGTACGCCGAGCAGGAGCACGGCGACAAGGCCCTGGAGCTGATGCAGCGGGTGTGCCTCAGCGGCTACGTCCAGCGTCGCGTGCGCCAGGCGGTCGAGCACACCATCCTCACCAACGAGTGGCGGGCCTGGGCGCTCAACCGCTGGCTCGAGTGACGGGGCGGCTCGCGGGCCGGGCGGCGATCGTCACCGGCGCCGGTCAGGGCATCGGACGCGCGGTCGCGCTCGCCTTCGCGCGCGACGGCGCGCGGGTCTGCATCGCCGAGCTCAAACCGCACCGTGGAGCGCGCACGGCGGAGGAGATCGGCGCCGCGGGCGGCGAGGCGTTCGCCTTCCCGACCGACGTCGGACGGCAAGCCGACGTCGAGGCGATGGTGGCCGAGACCGTCCGCCGCTTCGGGCGCGTCGACGTGCTGGTCAACAACGCCCACAGCTTCGGGCCGCGGGCGCCGCTCGCGGACATCCCCGAAGCACAGTTCGACCGCACCTGGGTCTCCGGCGTCAAGGGCGCGTGGTGGACGATGTGCACGGTCCGGCCGCACATGGCGGCGCGCGGCGCGGGCCGCATCATCAACGTCGTCTCGCTCGCCGCCGAGCGCGGCGACGCGGGGCTCGGCGACTACGGCGCGGCCAAGGCCGGCATCGTCGCGCTGTCGCGCACCGCCGCCCGCGAATGGGGGCCGGAGGGCATCACGGTCAACTGCATCGCGCCGGCGGCGGCGACCAAGCGCGGCCAGGACTGGGCGGCGCGGGATCCCGGAGCCTTCCGGCGCGCCATGGAGGGGCGGCCGATCGGGCGGCTCGGGGATCCCGAGTCGGACATCGCCCCCGTCTTCGTCTTCCTCGCCAGCGACGACTCGCGCTTCGTCACCGGCCACGTGATCCACGTGGACGGCGGCGCGTTCCTCGGCTGAGCCGGCCGGCGCGGAGGCGAGAGGAGCCAGCCCGCATGGCGGCGCTCTCAGCGCGTGCGCCGCGCGCGCGACAACCATATAAGTGGACGCGTGCAGCCTCCGGGACACGACTGGGCCTGGTGCCCGAGGTGTCGCGGCCGGGTCGTCCCCGTCGCACGTGGCGGGCGGCCGCGACCGACCTGCGCCGCCTGCGGCTTCGTCTTCTTCGCCAACCCGGGCGTCGGCGCGGCGGCGGTCGTCCGCGACGCCGCCGGGCGCGTGCTCCTCGCCCAGCGGGAGCCGGGTCAGCACGGCGCCGGCGCGTGGTGCTTCCCGTGCGGCTTCGTCGAGTGGGGCGAGGACGTTCGCGCAGCGGCGACGCGGGAGGCGCGCGAGGAGGCTGGCATCGAGGTGACGGTCGGCGAGGTCCTGCAGGTCGCATCGAACTTCCACGACCCCGAGAAGCCGACCATCGGCATCTGGTTCGCCGCCCGGCTGGTCGACCCACACGCGACGCCCGTCGCCGGCGACGATGCCGTGGCCGTCGCGTGGTTCGACCCCGCGTCCCCGCCGCGGCTCGCCTTCCCGACCGACGCGACGCTCCTGGCTCAGCTGGCGGGCGGGAGCTGAGCAGCGTTGCCGCAGGCTCGCGGCGCGAGGCGAGGTGCCCTCGCGGGTCCCCGCCTCGCGCCTGCCTTGCGCGTCTGGGTCGCGCTACGGCTGGAACGGGCTCAGGCCGAGGAAGGTCCCGAGCGGCGTCGCCGCACCGCCGGCGCCCATGGCCGGAATGTTCGGGCCGTTCGGGACGTTGCAGGACGGATGGTCGAACGGCGCTCTCTGGAAGCGGACACGGTCATCGGTGAGCGAGAGCAGGAAGGCCACGAGCGCGTCCTTCTCCGCCGCCGTCAGGCCGAGGGGCCGGATCTGCGAGTCCGTGAACTGATTCGGGAAGTCGCCGCCCCGGTCATAGAAGTCGACCACCTGGCGCAGGGTCGCCTTGTCGCCATTGTGGAAGTACGGGCCGGTCAGCTCGACGTTGCGGAGCCCGGGCGTCTTGAACTTGGCTTGCCCCGGCTGGAGGATGTCGCCGCCGTCGTCGGCGACCGGTCGGACTCCCGTGTTGATGAAGCCCCTCTTCGAATCGGAGGGGATGGTCGAGTCGGAGGACTCGACCGTGGCGCGCGTGAGTGGGCCGCCGTCATGGCACGCGGTACACCGGCCCTTGCCCCGGAAGACGTCCAGCCCCTGCTGCTCCTGCGAGTTGAGCGCGAGGAGGTTCCCGTCCATGAACCGGTCGAAGCGCGTGTCGTCGGAGACCTGCGTGGAATTGTAGAGCATGACCGAGAGGCCCCAGTAGAGGGAGAAGTTGTTCTCCATCACGCTGAAGCCGTTGACGATCGCGCTCGAGTTCCACCACTCCGGCCTGAACGCCGCCTGGATCAGGGCCGCGTAGCTCGTGTTGAGCCCTGGGCCGGGGAAGTTGGAGAGGCCGCCGAGGGCGCTGTCCGCCGGGTCCACCATCTGCTGCCCGAGCGGGGGGAGGCCGAGGAGCTTCCGGCCGAGCTGCGGGAAGTTGCGACCGTCGCAGGACATCTCGACGCGGTTGTTGGGTGGTCCGACGGCCTGCGAGGCGAGGCTCGCGTTCTTCAGGCTGATGGCGACCGGCGTCGGCACGCCGTTGATCACCTTCAGGACGCGGGCGTTGGGGTCGGTCGGCCCCGCCGGGTTCACGCCGTTGAAGACGTTGTTCGCGCGGCCGTCCCAGAAGCTCCGGAAGTTGAAGATCGCGTTGAGGTTGAGCGGCGTGTTCCGGCCCGTCACCTGCCGCAGGCCCGGGAACACCGCGTCCGCCAGCGGCGTGCAGCTGTCCACCGGGCCACCGCTGAGGCCGACGAACAGGCTCTTCATGATGCCCTGGGAGCCGACGACGTCCCCGTTGTTGATCGGGAAGTTCCCGGCGTTCAGGGTGGCGCCCGCGGGGGCGGTGTCGAAGACGCCGTTCGCACCCGGGTTGAGCGTGTTCGTCACCCGGACGTCGGCGCCGGCCTGGAAGTGGCACTGGGCGCAGGCCTGCACGCCGTCGCCGCCGGCCTGCGTATCCCAGAAGAGCGCCTTGCCGAGCTTGATGGCCGCGCTCCGGTCCGCGACGAAGTCACCCAGGTTGGGCGGCAAGGGGATCGGCACCCTCTTCAGCGACTTCAGGCCTGCCCATGCGGGAGGGCTGCCCGTCGCGATCATCAGGCACGCCAGCATCATGGCGGTGCGTGACGCTGTGCTGTTCATTCGCTGCCCGACGGCCACGAGGGGTCTGGCCGTCCGCGGCAGCCTGGCGGGGCGGAAACGGACTACGGTGTGCATGTCGAATCCTCCACTGGCTGGGGTTAGTGGACGGCTCGTCATGCCACCGCATGTCAGCTTGCCAGCTTGCAAGCTAATGACGCGAGGTCGAACGTTCCGCATGGCGAGCGCTTGGTATCCCTGCAAGGAGGACGCTACGGCGCGTGCAGCAGCAGCGTAATTGGGAGTTTCCCGCATGCGGAACGGGGTTCCCCGCGGGGCCCGAGGACCCCGCGGGGTGGATGGGTGATCCGGCCTACGCGGGCGGCCTGGCTACGGCGCCACCTGGAGGAGCACGGCGGGCCGCTGCCCGCTGCTCTCGCGGGAGTTGTACTTCACCCCGTTGATCGACGTGCTGTCCAGGGCGAAGCAGTAGACCCCGTCCCCGGTGATCGCCGAGGTCACGTCGAAGGTCACGACCTGGCCCGGCTGCACCGGCCCCACCGTGGAGAGGACGGCGCCGTCGATCACGGGGCGGTTCCGCCAGGTCGTCGTGAGCTCGCTCCAGCCGCAGGCGCTGATCCGATGGATGCGGCCGCCCGAATCGCCCCCGGCGTTGAAAGCGCTCGCCACCTGCAGCTGCAGGCGGGCGGACACCACGGGGCGCGTTCCGACGCCGCTGACCCTCACCCGGAAGTACGTCTGCTCCCGCTTCGTCGCCTGACCGCTCGCGTCGAGCACCGCGTTGCTGCCGAAGCTGACGTCCGGATTCTGCTCGTGCACCTTCACGTCGGCCTCGACCGTCCCCACCGCCCCGGCCTGCGCCACGGTGCTCGTGGTGGTCGAGGTCGTCGTGGTGGTGCTGGTCGTCGACGAGCTCGTCGTCGGCACGGTGCTGGTCGAGGACGAGGTGCTGCTCGTCGGGGTCGTGGGCGCCGTGCTGCTGGTCGACGTCGACGTCGTCGGCACCGTGCTGGTCGAGGAGCTGGTGCTGCTCGTCGGGGTCGTGGGTGCCGTGCTGCTGGTCGACGTCGACGTCGTCGGCACCGTGCTGGTCGAGGAGGTGGTGCTGCTCGTCGGGGTCGTGGGCGCCGTGCTGCTGGTCGACGTCGACGTCGTCGGCACCGTGCTGGTCGAGGAGGTGGTGCTGCTCGTCGAGGTCGTGGGCGCCGTGCTGCTGGTGGACGTCGTCGTCGTGGACGTGGTGCTCGTCGTGGTCGTCGGAGCCTGCAGCTCGATCTCCAGCTCGGGCCGTTCCACCTGGTTCAGATCCTCGCGTGAGGCGTACGTCGCCCCTGCGGTCGTGTCGTTCCTGATCGCCAAGGTGTAGACGCCGGGGCCAGCCTGCAGCGCGGCCGTCACGTCCACGCTCACGTCCTGCCCGACGAGCACGCCGCCGAGCCACGCGATCGGCCGCGTGTAGTCCGGGACGAACGGGGAGGCATCGTGCGCGTCGACCTTCCCGTCGAGGTTGGTATCGACGTCCGACCATTTGAGACCGGGGCCGCTCGCGCTGCCGACGCCGCTCCCCTCCGCCCAGCTCGAATTCGGCACCGGGTAGATCGTCCCGCCGTCGCTCGAGGCGTTGGTGCAGTGAAGCTTGAGCTTCGCCGCGACGACGGGTCGGGTCACGGCGGAGAGGTCGAACTTGAGGTAGGCGATATCGGCCGGCGCCAGGTCCACGTCGACGTGGTCGGACGCGCCGTGATCCGCCGTCGCCTGGGCGCCCGCCTGGATGTAGGTGTCCGCGACGGGAGCGAGGCGCAGGACCTGCGACGAATCGCCGCAGCGGCAGTCCGTAAGGCAGAGGCCGGGGCAGCCGGCGTCGTCGTGGCCGTCGCACGCCTCGGTGGTCTGGTCGAGGCGGTCGTCGCCGCAGACCGGCGCGCAGGTGCAGTCCGCGGCGCACGGCCCCGGACACGCCACGTGGTCGAGGCCGTCGCACTGCTCGCCGGGCTGGTCGACCAGGTCGTCGCCGCAGCGGGGCGGCGGCGCGGTGCCCTTGACGAGCGTGATGGCGTCACGGATGGCGCCGTCCTCGCGCACCATCTGCTCGATCAGCCGGCCGCCGTCGACCGTCACCCGGGTGAAGTGGAAGGCCGACTCGGCGTAGGCGGTGAAGCTGCTCGCGCCGACGGGGCGGAGCTGGTCGCCGCCGCCGCCCGTGGTGACGTACACCGTGCCGGCGCCCGGCTGGACCGCGACGTTGTTCCGCAGCGGCTTGGTGCGCTCGTAGTCGTGATCGTCGCCCATGAACACCATGTCGACGCCGTACTTGTCGAAGAGCGGGACGAGGTTCGCCCGCACGGTGAGGTCGCTGCCGTGGCTGCCGCTCGAATAGATGGTGTCGTGGAAGGCGACGAACTTCCAGGTGGCCGTGCTGGTGCGCAGGTCGTTGTCGAGGAACGTGTGCTCGGCGCTGCCCGGGCTGGTGCTGGCATTCGTGTCCAGCACCACGACGTGCGCGTTGCCGAAGTCGAAGGAATAGTAGTTCTCGGACCGGGCCGGGTTGTTGGCCGGCGTGTAGAAGGTGCTCCGCCAGGCGGCGCCCCCGTCGGCGCGGACGTCATGGTTGTCGATGGCGGGCCAGATGACGAGCCGGCGGAGCAGCGTGCGGTATGGCGTGAAGAAATCGGGGTCGTAGTTGGCGCCGAGGCCGCCGCCGATCATGCCGCCCGTGTGCAGGACGAAGTCGACGGGCGTCGCATACATGGCGTTACGCAGGGCCAGCCCGGGCAGGCAACCGCCGCAGCCCGACTCTCCCATCACGAGGAAGGTGAAGGGCAGGGTCGGGTGGTCGGTCTCGAAGACCTCCTCGCCCGCGAGCGCCACGCCGTCGGCCTGCGGGGCATAGGCGTATCGCGTGCCCGGCACCAGGCCGTCGGCGCGGATCGCGCAGACGGTCCCCGTGCTTCCCGCGATGACCGTCGGCTGCCCGCCCTCCGGCCGGACGTCGAGGGAGCAGGCCGCGGGCGCGTCCGTGTCCCAGACGACGGTGACGCCGTGCGTGCTCTCGAGCTGCAGATATGGTCCGCGGGTCAACGTCACCGCGCCGGCCGGGGCCGCCATCAGCAGCGCCGCGGCGACGAGGCCGCGGAAGCTTCCGCGGGTGATCCTGCCCTCATGTCGGAACGTCATCTTGCGCATCTCCTTCGGGCGGCGTCGGCCGCTGCGGCTACAGCAACCCCGGTGCCGCCCCCGCACCGCCGTCCGCGCGAGCGTTTCACGCTCGGCCACCGCGCGCGGCTGGGTGATGCGACGCAGCAGGCTGGGTGGTTTCAACCGCGGCGGGGCGGCGTCGGCGACCGGCTGGGGAAACGCCTAGGGGGTTTTCCCAAATTGCGGTGATGGCACCCGGGCGAGTAGAGAACGCCGCAGCGAGTGCTGCAGATGCCTACCATGTTCGTCATCGAGGACGAGCCCGTCCTCGCCCGAAATCTCGTGAGAGCCTTCTCGCGCGACGACTTCCACGTCCTGCATGCGGGCGGCATCGCCGAGGCGCGCGGCATCGCGGCCGACACGCCGCCCGACGTCGCGCTGCTCGACCTGCGGCTCCCCGACGGCAGCGGCCTCGACATGCTAGATTTCCTCCTGACGCAGGACCCGGAGCTCCCGGTGATCATGATGACGGGCTACGGATCCGTCTCCGAGGCCGTGCGGGCGATGCAGCGGGGCGCGCGGGACTACGTGCAGAAGCCGCTCGACCTCGAAGAGCTCCGGCTGCGGGTCGATCGCGCCCTGCGGGGCGCACGGCAGCGCCGCGAGATCTCCTATCACCGGGAGCGGCAGGCCGCCGCGTGCAAGATCCTGGGGCAGTCGGCCGCCATCGAGCGCCTGCGCGGCATGGTCGAGCGGGTCATGCGCATGACGGGCGGGCCCGGCGCGCCGGCCCCCACGGTGCTCCTCCTCGGCGAGACGGGCAGCGGCAAGGGACACGTCGCCCGCGCCCTGCATGCCGGCGGCGGGCGGCGCGAGGGGCCGTTCATCGAGGTGAACTGCACCGCGCTGCCCGAGAACCTGGTGGAGGCGGAGCTCTTCGGCCACGAGAAGGGCGCGTTCACCGACGCGAAGGCGGCGCGCGCCGGCCTGTTCGAGACGGCGCACGGGGGCACCATCCTCCTCGACGAGATCGGCCACATCTCGCCGTCGCTCCAGTCGAAGTTCCTGAAGGTGATCGAGGAGAAGGCCGTCCGCCGGATCGGCGCGACCACGCAACGCCGCGTCGACGTGCAGGTGATCGCGGCGACCAGCCGCGACCTCGAGGCCGCGACGCGGATGGGCGAGTTCCGGGAGGACCTCTACCAGCGGCTCTCCGTGGCCGTGATCCGCATCCCGCCGCTGCGGGAACGGGACCAGGACGCGGTGCTGATCGCCCGTGACCTGCTGGAGGACGCGGCGCGCCGCTACGGGCTGCCGGCGCGCAGGCTCTCGCCGGAAGCGGAGGCCGCGCTCCGCCACTACTCATGGCCGGGCAACGTCCGGGAGCTCGCCAACACGATGGAGCGCGTGGTGCTCTTCTCGGACGCCGAGCTGGTGCCCGCCGAGGACCTCGCGCTGCCCGCCGGCGCCTCCGCCGGCTCGGCGGTGAGCGTCGAGGTCTCGGGTGGCATCCGCATCGAAATCCCCGAAGCCGGACTCTCCCTCGAAGCGGTGGAGCGCGCCGTGCTGGTCGCGGCGCTCGAGAAGGCGGGCGGCAACCAGAGCGAGGCGGCCCGGCTGCTCGGCATCTCGCGCGACACCCTTCGCTACCGGATCGGCAAGTTCGGCCTCGGAGAGTGACGTCGATGCGATCGCAGAGGTGGCGCCGGCGCGGTCTCCTGGTCGCCCTCGCGCTCGTGACGGCGGTGCCCGCCAGGCTGCGGGCCTCGGGTACGAGCCCCGCGCTCGTGCTTTCGGCCGCCGCCGGCGCGGCCGTCGGTGACCAACGCTCCGTTGCGCTCGAGGGGTCGTTCGACTTCGCCAACGCGGTGCAGGTCGCCTACCCGCTCAACCTCGTCGTGTTCCAGGGCTCGCGGTTCGTGCGCTACCGCGTGCCCGGAGCCGCCGTGGCCGGCGACAGTCCGGAGCTGGCCGACGGGCAGCTCACCGCGGACGAGCTCGACGCCTTCGGCCAGGAGGGCTCCGCGGCGGCCGCGGGCGTTCGCATCGTCACGCTGGTCACCGATCGGATCCGCATCGCGCTGCCGGCCGGCTTCACGGCGGGCCCGACGACCGCGATCCTCTACGCCGTCCTCCCCGACAGCCCCGTGCTGTCCAACCCGATCGACTTCACCCTTCCCTGAGATGCGCGCCCTGCGAGCACGAGCCCGGGTGGCAGCCGCCGTCCTTCTTGCGGGCCTCGCGGCACCAGCCGGGGCGTCGAGCTTCCCGGTCTTCGACAACGACCCGGTGGACTCGTCCAGCGGACGGCCCTACCCGATCCTTCCCGGCACGCCCCTGATCCTTCCCCAGCCGAACGGGAAGTTCAATCCGCCCATCGTCGACTCGTCCACCGTCGGCGACGTCGACCTCGTGGTGCGGGCGGGGACGATCATGGTCGGCCCCTCGATCCCCCCGCCCTCCGCCTCGCCAACCACCGCCGTCGCGGGCGGCGCCGCGATGGCCGGCGGAAGCGGCATCCCGTTCACGGTCGTGGTCTCCGACGGCAACGGCACACCGGCTTCGGGGAACCCGCTGCTCGGCCCCGAGATGGACGGCATCCCGGTCCTCGTCGCGGCCTTCGCCGATCTCGACGGCGACGGCGTCGTCGGCCCGACGAACGCGGATGACGGAGGCGCCGACGACGATGCGCGGGAGCTGCAGGAGTCCGACTACCTCGTCGGCCGGCAGATCGCCATCTTCCACAACGGCGTGGCGCAGGGAACGCTCTTCGTCTGGAAGGGCGCGCCGGCGTCGGCGGGCGGCCTGCACGTCGTGCTGACGGCGCTCGCCTACGTGGGGCCCTTCAGCCCGAGCTTCTTCTTCGGCAGCGTGCCGGACGGGCCGCCCGTCGCGACCCGGCTCCCCTTCTTCCCGCGCTACGACCCGGACCACGTCGTGGAGGCCAACGGCCGCGGCGGGCTCGCCGAGCCCGGGCACCGGCTCGGCATCGAGCTCGAGCCGGCCTTCGAGCCCCCGGTGGACGACCCCGACCTGGGGACGCCCTTCGCGCTCGCCACCGACGGCTCGAGCCCCACCATCGACCGCGTCGCGGTCTACGGCGGGCCGCTCTCGCGCCTGCGCTTCGTCCGTCCGTCCTCGGCGACGGGGTTCCCGGTGGGCGCCGAGGTCCCGCTCCATCGCGGTGCCGGCGGCGCGTTGTACGAGGACCTGTCGTCGGTGGACGTTCCGGACAACGGCCCGGGCTCGGCCGTCCCCGTCCGGCTCGTCCCGGTCGACGCGCTCGACAACGTGACCGACCCGCCCGCCGGCGCGCGGGCGACGCTCATCGCCGGGCCGGGTCTCGTCATCTCCGCCCCGGACACCGACGGGGATCCCACGCGCGAGACGGTCCCCGTGGCCGGTGCCGACGGCGTCGACGTGACGCTCGACGACGCGGGCGGCATGGGCGACTCGGGGACAGGCTCGACCGTCACCGTCGCCCTCGACGGCGTACCCGTCGAGACCCTGGCGGTCCGCTTCGTCCCGGGCGCCGCGGCAGCCGAGCGGCCCACCATCACACACGCCGAGCTCGCCGGCCACCCCGACTCGGCCGTCGCCGGCCATCCGCTGCACGATACCGTGGTCGCCGTGGTCGACGACCCGCAGGCCGATGCGGCGAGCGTCACCGGTGCGATCACCCTGAACGGCAGTCCCCTGGGCACGCTGCTGCTGCAGGAGGGACCGCCGCCGCCGGGGCTCGACCTGCCGCCCGGACAGGTCTTCACGGGCCCGATCGACGTGACGCCCTCGGAGACCGGAGTCCTCGAGATCTCGCTCACCGCGCGCGACGTCGCCGATCACGTCTCCGACCCGCTCCGGCTCTCCTTGCCGGTGTTCGCCGACGGGTCGGCCGCGGTGTCGGACCTGTCCGTCTCGCCCGATACGGCCACGGCCGGCAGCTTGATCCTCACGGTCACGGCACGCATCGCAGCCGGCGAGCCCGTGACGCGGGTCACGGCCCAGATGGACAGAGGGCACGGTTTCCGGCGCATCGCCATGCTGAACGACAAGGGCCTGCTGGGCGACGCGGCCGCAGCCGACGGCGTGTTCTCGAGGCGGCGCACGATCCGGATGCCGGCGCCCGGGTCGTTCCCGGTGCGCGTGGTGGTGACCGACCGCCTGCACGGCGCCGTCGCCAGCGCGCCCGTGGAGCTGCACGTCGTTGCACCGTAGGAGCGCCCGGCGAAGCCTACGCTCGGGGGAGTGGGGGCGCCGGCTCGGCCTCCCCGCCGGGCTCACGCCGCCGGCAGCTCGACGACGAAGCGCGCGCCGCGCCGCTCGGCGGCTTCCACCGTGATGGTTCCGCCGTGGCGCTCGATGATCTTCCGCACGACGGCCAGTCCGACGCCCGTCCCCGTCGACTTGGTGGTCATGAAGAGCTGGAAGATCCGCTGGCGCATCTCGGGCGCCACGCCAGGACCCGTGTCGGTCACGCCGAGGCGTACGCGTCCGAGTCCGTTGCCCGACGCCGCTGCGCTGATCGTGATCCGGCCACCTGCTCCCGTCGCCTCGATCGCATTCACGACCAGCTCCTGGAGCGCCTGGCCGAGGTGCGAGGGATCGGCCCGCACGAGCGGCAGGTCGGCGGGCACGTCGAGCTCGACGGTCACGCCCCCCGCCTCCAGGCGGGGCGCCAGCGTGCGCAGCAGCCCGTCGATCAGCGCCGGCAGGTGGGTCGGCTCCACCCTGGGCTCGAACGGTCGCGTGAAGTCGAGGATGCCCCGCACGTGCGCCTCGAGCTTGTCCACCTCGAGGAGGACGTCCTGCAGGTTCTCGTGCACGGGGCTCTCGGGAGCGGTGTGCTCGAGCGCGAGCTGGGCGGCGAGGCGGATGCCCGCCAGGGGGTTGCGAATGCCGTGCGCCACCGCCGCCGACAGCTCGCCGACGGCGGCCAGACGCTCCGCCCGGGCGAGGCTCTCCTGAGCCTCGCGCAGCTCCTCGAGCGCCGCCGCATTGGCGAGCGCGATCGCCGTCTGGTTGGCGAGCGTGCCGAGCACGTCCATATCGTCGGCGGAGAAGGGCCGGCCGGAGGCCTTGCCGCCGACGGCGAGCAGTCCCGCGGGACGGCCCTGGCGAAGCAGGGGAACGAGGAGTGTGGCGCCGAGCGCATCGAAGAGCGCCCGCAGGGCGTCCCGGTGCCGCCACAGCCGCGCGGACTCCTCCACCTCGTCGCGCGAGAGGACGCCGCCCCTCGCCTCGAAGACCGCGAGCCCCGGCGCCCCGGCCGCAATGCGCCGGACGCCGGCCGACCCACCGCGCCGCACGAGGGCGTCGTCCTCGCGCTCCCAGAGCGTCGCCCCCTCGATGAAGAGGACCTCGCGGAGCGCGGTGAGCAGGTGCTGCACGATCGCGTCGCGGTCGAGGAGCGTCGTCATGCGCTCGCTCGCCCGGGCGACGGTGTCCTTGTAGTCGACGCGGCCACGGTAGAAGAGGCGGTCCACCGCGCGCTGCACACGGTCGCGCAGCGGGACGACCGTCGCCAGCGCGACGAGCACGAACGCGATCGGAAAGACCGCGCTGCGCGACGACACGAACCCTGCGGCCAGGCCGTCGGCGACCAGCAGCGCCCCCGCGTATGCCAGCGAGACGAGCGCCGTGATCACCGCATAGACGAGCGCCTGCTTCACGAACCGGTCGGCCTCGAACAGGTCGTGGCGCGCGATGGCGTAGCCGATGGAGAGCGGGAAGAGGAAGCCGCTCAGCGTGAGGAGGTTGAAGGAGACCGACCGCCCGAACAGGAAGAAGGCGAGGAGGCCCAGCACCGGGGCCAGGAACGCGACGATCGCGCCGGTCAGGACGACCCGGGCGCGGCGGCGGGCGAGCGGCGTTCCGCCGCGCACGGCCGCGACGGCGACCGAGACCATCCCCGCGAGCGATGCCGCCGCGATCGCCAGGAAGGCGGCCTTGTTCAGGAAGAGCAAGCCGGCGTAGGCGCGCCGGAACATCCAGACCTGGGCCAGGCCCGCGGCGAGGCCCGGGGCGTAGAGCCACACGAGCGGCCGCCCGCTGCGCGCGATCGGCGGGCGCGGCTCGGGGACGGTCAGCGCCAGGTGCAGGATGGCGGCGGGCGCGAGCGCCTCGAGGACAAGCGCCAGGGCACCGAAGCGGCCCGCCGTGAAGAGGTCCAGGTCGAGCAGCAGGTAGAGTCCCCACACGACGCCGAAAGCGAGGAGCGCCCGGCTCTGCCGCGACTCGGGCTTCAGGTAGAAGACCGCCAGCCCCACCGCCAGGAACGCCAGGCCGTTGAACGCGTAGACGCCGAGCGTGGCGACGTAGTCCCGCGCGGTGAACACCATGGACTGGACGGTGCGGCGCTCGCGCCGGCCGGGACGCTCGAAGACGAACTCGTGCGGCGTACCGGCGGGAACGGCCCCGACGAGCCTCTCCACGTCCGCGCGGGACGTCACGGCCCGACCGTCCACGCTCTTCACCCGCCCGCGGAACGGGACGCCGGCCGCGATGCCCGTCCAGCTCGGTCGGCCGAGCGGGACGACGAACAGGTTGTCCCAGACGATGAAGCCGGGAAAGGTGCGCCCCACGAAGGCCAGCGACCCCACGACGGCCGTGGCGGAGAGCGCGACGGTCGCCAGTGAGAGCGCCAGGAACAGGACCGCGTCGGCGCGGCGTGGGAACCGGCTCATCATGGGAGCGGCGCCCGGAGCGCCCGGCGTCGGCGGCGGAATGTCGCGACGTACTGGAGGTTCACGACGAGGTAGAGGAGGAGGGTCGCGGGCCGGACGAGGCGCGGATACCTGTAGAGCTTCCACGTGCGCCGGAGAAAGGAGCGCCACCCGTAGAAACGGGCCTCGACGTCGCGCACCGCGGCCGCGAGGCGCTCCGGCGTCCAGCCCGGCAGGTCGTGGACCAGGTGCTGGAGGTCGTAGAGTTGCCAGTCCCGGCTGCGAATGCGACCCTCGGCCTCGAGCTTGTGGAAGGTGGGGGTGCCGGGGAACGGCGTCAGGATGCCGAACGAGGCGGCAAAGATGTCGGCCTCGTCGCAGAAGGCGAGCGTGCGCTCGAACACGTCGGGCGTGTCCTGGTCGAAGCCGAAGGTGAACATGGCGAGCACGCCGATGCCGCGCCGCTGGAGGGCGTGCACCTGCGCCTTGTAGCGCTCGACGGCGTTGGTGCGATCCTTGTTCATCTCGCCGATCGACTGCGGCAGGATCGACTCGAAGCCGACCAGCAGGCCGACCAGCCCGCTCGCCGCGGCCAGATCGAGCAGCTCGGGATCGTCCGCGATGTCGATCGACACCTCGCCGATCCACTTCTTCCCGAGCGGCGCGAGCGCGGCGAAGAGCCGCCGCGTGTACTCGCGGTGCACGAGCAGGTTGTCGTCGATGAAGAAGAGCGCGCGGCCCCGGAGCCTGGCGACCTCCGCCACGACGTCGTCCACCGGCCGCCGCCGGTACTTCGGGTTCACCGCGGAGACGCTGCAGAAGCTGCACCGGTAGGGGCAGCCACGCGTGGCCTGGACGAGGTTGGTGGTGAGATAGGGCCGGCCCTTCAGCAGGCCGCGGTCGAGATGCGGGTAGTCCGCGAGGTCGGTGCCGTTGTGGCTCACGTAGCGCGGCTGGAGCCGGCCGCGCTCGAAGTCGTCGAGCAGCGCAGGCCAGGTGTCGTCGGCCTCGCCGACCACGAGGGCGTCCGCATGCGCGGCGGCCTCCCCGTCGTCCGGGCACAGGCTGACGTGCCATCCACCGAGCACGACCGGGATGCCGCGCGCCCGGAACGCGTCCGCCAGGGCATAGGCGCGCACCGCGCCCATCGTGCTGACGCTGATGGCCACCAGGTCGGGACGCGCCTCGAGATCGACCTCGCCGTAGTTGTCGTCGGCGAAGGAGATCTCCCAGTGCGGCGGGGTCAGCGCCGCCAGGTACGGGATCGTGAGCGTCGGCACGAGGCGCTCGTAGACCGGGAACTCACGGGTCCGAGGCCAGATGAACATCACGCGCACGGTGGAACGGTCCCCCCGGAGCGAAGAGGCTCCTCGCCGCTGCAGGTACAAGAGCCGTGCCAAGCTCCTTAGAGAGAGAGCATCCATTCAGCGCCGGATCGGCGCTGGCTCTCGCCGCGCTCGCCGGCGTCCTCCATGGCGCTTGCTTTGCGCCGCTCGGGGTCTGGCCCTTGAGCTTCGTTGCGCTGGCGCCGCTCGTTGCGGCGACGCGGGGACGTCGCCTGGCGGCTGGTTTCGGCCTCGGATGGCTGACCGGCACGGTGGCGCCGTCGATCGCCATCGTCCCGTGGGTCGCCGCCGCCACCCGTGACTACTTCACCCAAGGCTCGCTCGGCGCGACGCTCTTCGCGCTCGCCGTGACCCAGCTGATGGGCGCGCTGCCCGCCGCCGCGTTCGGCGCCGCGCTCTCCCGCCTCTCCGCGCTCCGCTCGGGCTGGGCGCGCGTGCTCGCCGCCGCCGCCTGCTGGACGGCGCTCGAGTTCGCCCGCGCGCGCGCGCTCGGCGCGCCCTGGGATCTCCTCGCCCACGCGCTCTACGCGCACCCGCTCTGGATCCAGACGGCGGAGCTCGGCGGGGCCTTCCTGGTCTCGTTCGTCGTCGCGGCGGCCGCAGCCGCCGCGGCCGAGGTGCTGGTCGCGCCGTCGAAGCAGGCGTTCTCCGCCGCCGCGGTCGGTGCGGGCCTGATCGCGCTCGCCGCGGGATACGGTGCGATGCGGTTGCAGGCGGTGCGGGACGGTGGCGGGCCGACGCTCCGCGTGGCGCTCGTGCAGGGGAACGCCCCGAACGCCTGGCGTCTCGACGTCGCGCGCGCCGACGACGCGCTCAGGGCCTTCGCGGACGCCACCCGCCGCGCGATGCGCGGCCGTCCCGATCTCGTCGTCTGGCCCGAGAACGCCGTGAGCTTCCTCCTCGCACCGAACCCGCAGCTCGGCCGCGCCGTCGGCGATCTGGTCGGACCCGACGGCCCGCCGCTGCTGGTCGGAGGACCGCGCTACGCGCCGGCCGGCGAGGGCCGCGTCCGCTTCTTCAACTCGGCCTACCTCCTCTCGCCGCGCGGCGACCCGCTGGCTTTCTACGACAAGCGCCGCCTCGTCCCGTTCGCCGAGTACGCGCCGATCGCGCACGTGCCGGGACTCGGCTGGCGGTTCGACGCCCCGGGCGAGTACACCCCGGGCGCGACGCCCACGGTCTTCACGCAACCGGACCGCTTCGGCGTCCTCATCTGCTTCGAGGCGATCTATCCGGAGCTGGCGCGCGACCTCGTGCTCGCCGGCGCGCGGCTGCTGGTGAACGTCTCCAACGACGCCTGGTTCGGCACCTCGGCCGGTCTCGAGCAGCACTTCGCGATGACCGTGTTCCGCGCCGTCGAGACGCGGCGCGCCGTGGCGCGGGCGACGAACACGGGGATCACGGGCCTGGTGGGGCCGTCGGGTCGGATCCTCGCCCGCTTCCCCACGGGCGTCCGGGACGCCTGGGTGGTCAGCGCCCCCCTGCGCGACGAGGTCACGCCGTATACGCGCCGCGGCGACGCGTTCGCCTGGCTCGCGACCGTGGCGGGGCTGCTGGCGCTGCTCGGCGCAAGACGAAGCCGCTAGGGTCTTGGGGCGCAGCGCTGCGCGAGATGCCCCAGGCTGTCCCCAGTACGAGCACGGGAATCCGCCTAGTCCATGTGGCACTCCCCTTGCTCACCCGAAAGTCGTGGCTCGCCGGATACTCATTCTCGAGGACGAGAAGCTGCTCACGAAGCACCTGGCACGGCTCTTCGCCGCCCGGGGCTACGAGGTGCAGACGGCCGCCACGGTGGCGAGCTTTCTCGCCATCGCCCGGGGAGAACGCTTCGAGACGCTGCTGCTCGACCTCCACCTCCCCGACGGCGACGGGCTGGACGCCTGGGCCCGGGCCAGGGGCATGCAGGCGGGCGCGCGCGCGGTTCTCATGACGGCCCACGGCAGCGCCGACGTGGCGGTGCGGGCGCGGGACCTCGGCATCCACGCCATCCTCTCGAAGCCGCTCAACCTCTCCCTCCTGCTCGCCTCGGTCGGGGACGCGGGGCGGAATGCCTGACGCATCGTCCCGTCGTCCCTGCTGGGTGACTTCGCGCACGCCCCGGGGGATTTCCCCTGACGCGTCGCGAGGTAACGACGCAGCGAGGAGCAGCATGATCACCGACGCCGCGCGCGTCACCACGCCGCCGCCGCCGGCCCGGAGCCTGATCGAGAAGCGGCGAACCGGGCCCCGTCTCCTCCGCCTCGCCGGCAAGGAGCCGACGGCCACGGAGGTGCCGCCCGAGCGAGGCCCCAAGATCCTCCTCTACTCGCAGGACGTCTTGGGCCTGGGGAGCATCTGGCGCACGCTCCTCGTGTCGGAGGCGCTCAAGCATACGCTCCCCGGTGCGGCGATCGTCATCGTCACGGGATCGCCGTCCCTGCACTCGCTCCACCTGCCCGACGGCGTCGATCACATCGGGCTCCCGTGGATCGATCGACCCGCCGGCGACAGCCAGGGGTCCGGCGTCTCCCTTCTCTGGTATCCCGAGGTCAAGCGTATGCGCCGGGCGATCCTGCGCGCGGCCACGTTCGGCTTCGATCCCGATCTGATCATCGTCGACCAGCGTCCGGCTGGTGCCGAGGGCGAACTGCTGGGGACGCTCGCGGCCCTCCGGAAACGGCGACGCCGGCCGCGCGTCGTGCTCGGGCTCAAGGACATTCCGATGAGCCCGACACGCGCGCGGCGGTCGCCGCTCCCCTTCCAGACGATCGAGCACTACTACGACGAGGTGTGGGTGTACGGCGCGCCGGCGGTCTTCGACACCGTGCGCGAGCACGCCTTCCCCGCCGCCGTCGCACGCAAGACCATCTTCTGCGGCTACTTCGACGCCCTCCCGGCCGACGATCCTCCCCCGGCGGCGCCTGGATCCGGCCAGGCGCCCGAGACACGCGTCGACGGCGCCGGGCCCCACGTCCTCGTGCTGCCCGGCTGGGGCGTCGACGGCAGCCGCCTGATCGAAGCCTATCTCCGGGGCCTCCTCCAGCTGCCACGTGGCTGCGCGCTGCGCACGACCGTGGTCCTCGGTGCGATGATGCCGGCCGACCGGCGGCGCGCGCTCCTCGAGCGCTTCGGGAGGTTGCCCGACGTCTCCTTCCTCGACGTCATGCCGCCGATCGAGCGGCGCTACGCCGAGGCCGACCTGGTGGTGTCGACGGCCGGCTACGACCGCGTCTGCGAGCTGCTCTCCTTCGGGCAGCGCGCGGTGCTCGTCCCGCGCACGCACGAGCGCGGCGACGAGCTCGTCCGCGCGCGGCGGTTCGCCGAGCTCGGATACTTCGACCTCGTCGAGCCGGACGACCTCGACTCCGGGCGGCTGATCCCGCGGGTGCTGCGGGCGCTCGGGTGTCATGCCGGCGCCGCTCCGCCCGTCGACCTGGGAGGCCTCGCGCGCATCGTCGAGCGCGTGCGCCTGCTGTCGGGCGGCGCCGTCGCGTCCCCTGCCGGCACGGCTCAGTAGCCACCGCCCCGCTGCTCGGTATCCAGCCCGAGCAGCACATGGTAAGCGCTGAGCGAAGCCGGGAGCCCTCTTCCGACAGCTCGTCCCGTCCGGCAAGGAGGTACACACACCATGGTCGAGAAGACGATCCATCTGACGGGCACGTCCACCAACTCGATCGAGGACGCCGTCGGCCTCGCCGTGACCCGCGCCGCGGCGACGATCGACGGCATCCGGCAGGCCGAGATCGCGGGCGTGACGGCGCTCGTCGAGGACGGCACCGTCACCGCGTGGCGCGTCCGCCTGCGGGTCACGTTCGCCGTCCAGGAGCGACTGCACGAGTAGCATGCGCGAGGCGGCGAAGGCCCGGGAGATCGTCGACGGGGTGGTGCAGGTCTACCTGCCGCTCCCCATGCGCCCGAGCATCGTGAACGTGTACCTCGTGCGCGCCGGCGACCGGTGGACGCTGATCGACACGGGGATGAACACCGAGGACAGCGTCGCCGCCTTCCGCAGCGCGCTGGACGAGATCGGCATCGACCCGCAGGCGATCGGCCGGCTCGTCGCGACGCACCATCACGTCGACCACTTCGGCACGTCGGCGCCCTATCGCGAGCTGGCGCACGCCGAGGTCTACACCCACCCCCTCGAGGCCCAGGCCGCGGCGGCGATCGCGCAGATCCCCGCCGAGAACACCGCGTACCTCGCCCGCCACGGCGTCCCGGTGGTGCCGCCCGACCGGCGGCTGCCGCCGCCGAGCCGCTTCTTCGGCACCTGGTACGCGCCGGCCGAGCCCGATCACCTGATCGCGGACGAGGACGAGATCCCGCTGGGCGATGGGCGTTCGCTCCAGGTCGTGTGGACGCCCGGCCACACGCCGGGGCACTGCTGCCTGCTCCTGCTGCCCGAGCGCGTGCTGTTCGTCGGCGACCACCTCCTGCCGAAGATCACGCCGCACGTCGGTCTCTGGCCGGGCGGCCCCGAGAACCCGCTCGGCGACTTCCTCGGCTCGCACGAGAAGGTGCAGAAAGTGGATGCGAGGCTCGTCTGCCCGGCGCACGGCGCGGTCTACGAGGACCACCGCCGCCGGGCGCGGCAGCTGATCGACTTCCACCGCGTGCGCAAGCTCGCCATGCTGGAGCTGATCCGGCGCCGGCCGCTCACCGCCTACGAGGTGGCGCTCGACGCCTTCGCGATCGCGCCCGACAATCGCTTCCAGGTCTTCATGGCGACGGTGGAGACGCTCGCCCACCTGGAACTCCTCCGCCGCGAGGGACGCGCGCTCCGGAACGAGCACGACGGCGTCGTCCGCTATCAAGGGCGCTGAACGCGTCATTGCGCCGCCGGCCGAGGTGTGCGAGCAGTCGTGCCGGAGGAGTGCGGCATGCTGGAACCCGGCGATCCCGCCCCCGACTTCACCGCCACGTCGCACGACGGCCGACGCGTGAGCCTCGCAGCGCTGCGCGGCAAGAAGGTCCTGCTCTACTTCTTCCCGAAGGCCGACACGCCCGGCTGAACGGCCGAGGGCATCGGATTCCGTGATCGAATCCGCGACTTCGAGTCCCTGAACACGGTGATCCTCGGGGCGAGCTTCGACACCCCCGAGGACAACGCCGCCTTCGCCCGGAAGTTCTCCCTGCCCTTCCCGCTCCTCTGCGACACCGACAAGAGCCTCGCCCTCGCATACGGCGCCGCTGCCGACCTGTCCGCACGCAGCGCCAAACGCGTCTCGTGCCTGATCGACGAGCAGGGGCGGGTGCTGCGCTACTACCCGCAAGTCTCCGCGCGCGAGCACGTCGTCGAGGTGCTGCAGGACCTCGCCGGCTGAGGTGATCAAGCTCAAGCGCGTCTACGAGCGTCCCTCGCGCGCCGACGGCCGGCGGGTGCTCGTCGAGCACCTGTGGCCGCGCGGCCTCAAACGTGCCGACGCCGACATCGCCGAGTGGCTCCGCGACATCGCGCCGAGCGACGCGCTCCGCCGCTGGTACGGGCACGACCCGGCCCGGTGGCCCGAGTTCAAGCGCCGTTACCGCGCCGAGCTCCGCACCAGCGAGCGGCGCGCGCTCCTCGAGACGCTCGCCGATCGGGCCCGGCGCGGCACCGTCACGCTGATCTTCGCGGCCCGCGACGAGGAGCGCAACAGCGCCCGTGTCGTGCGCGAGGAGCTGGCGAAGATGGGACTCTGAGGCTCGTCACCCGAGGTGCGTGCGGAAGAACGCCTCGATCCGCCGCCAGCTGTCTGCCTCGGCGTCGGCGTTGAAGCCGACGGCCATCGGCCCCCAGGCCGCGAGCGTCGCCATGGCCCCGGTGTGTCGGCTCATGTAGCTGTGGCCCGCGCCGGAGTAGACGTGGACGTCGTGCGGCACGCGGAGCTCCGCGAGTAGTTCCTCGAGCCGCCGGCCCTGTGAGGCGAACAGGCGGTCGCGACCACCGTAGCCGGCGACCACGGGGCACACGCCGCGCAGCTCCTCGGCGGACTTCGGCACCTCGCCGTAGAACACGCCCGCGGCGGCGAGCGGCGCACGCACCGCGTAGAGCAGGGCGAAGCCGCCGCCCAGGCAGAAGCCGACCACGCCGGTGCGCGCGGCGTCGACCTCGGGCCGCCGCGCGAGCCAGGCCCGCGCCGCCTCGAGGTCCGCGAACGGCGGCCCCTCGCGCCGCCGGAGCGCCAGGAAGGCGCGCAGGACGCAGAGCACCCGGGCCGAGCCGGTGTCGAAGAGGTCCGGCGCGAGCGCCACGTAGCCGAGGTCCGCCACCCGCGCCGTGATGCGCCGGATGTCGTCGTTCAAGCCGAAGATCTCGTGGATCACGATGACCCCCGGCCGGCGGGCGCCGCCGTTGCCGAGCGCGAGCGCCGCCCGCATGGGCCGCCCGGTCGAGGCAGGAAAGGCAACGTCCTGGATGGCGGCCAGGCTCACGCCCTCCCGAGGGTGATCGAGTAGTTGCCGAACCGGTCGACGCGCGCCTGCTGGCCGGGGTAGATGACGACGGTCGTGAACGGCTCGTCGACGAGCGCCGGGCCGTCGATCGTCGCCCCGGCGCCGAGCTTCGTGCCGTCGTAGACCGGGGTCGGAACGACACGGCCGCCGAAGAACGCCTTGCGCGCTCCCGCCCGCGCCTTCGCCGCCGGCGTGCGCTCGGTCCGCGGGAGCGCCGGCTTCTCCTCGGTGGCGACCGCCTTCACGCGCAGCCCGCGCAGGATCGGCTCCTCGTCGCGGCACGCGTAGGTGTGGAGCGCCTCGTGCATGCGGTGGAAGCGCTCGACGGTCTCGGCGAGGCCCCGCGGCGTGAGCGTGCCGTTCCGCGCTTCGAGCGGCACCGGCATGTCGAACGTCTGGCCCGGATAGCAGAGCGCCGCCAGGCGCTCGAGCCGTGCCGGACGGCCGAGGGCGCGGCGCACGGCGGCCTCCATCTCGGCCAGCAGCGCGTTCACGCGCGCGAGGTCCACGCGTCCGACCGGGCTCACGTACGAGCGCATCTGGTCGACCACGTGGTCGGAGAGGAGCAGGCCGAGGGCGGAGAAGGCAGGGGCGAGCTTGGGGACGAAGATGCGACCGATGCCGAGCTCGGAGGCCTGCATGCCGGCGTGGAGCGGCCCGTTGCCGCCGAACACGACCAGCACGAGCGGCCGCGGGTCGATGCCACGCCCCGCCGAGACCTTGCGGACGGCGTTCGCCATGTTGGCGTTCACCAGACGGAAGATGCCCTCCGCCGCCTCGAGGACCGAGATGCCGAGCGGCACCGCCACCCGCTCGCGAAGCGCCGCATGCGCCCGCTCGACGTCGAGGCGCATCTGCCCGTCCGAGAAGCGCTCGGGGCTGAGATAGCCGAGCACGAGGTTGGCGTCCGTCACCGTCGGCTCGACCCCGCCGCGGCCGTAGCACACCGGTCCGGGGACGGCGCCCGCGCTCTCCGGCCCGACCTTCAGCGTCCCCGAGACGACGCGCGCGATCGACCCCCCGCCCGCGCCGACCGATTGGACGTCGACCATCGGCAGCCCGATCAGGTAGCGGTGATGCCAGTTCCAGCCGGCCTTCACCTCGGGCGCGCCGCCGCGCACCAGGCACACGTCGTAGCTCGTGCCCCCCATGTCGACCGAGATGAAGTCGCGGATGCCCGCCGCGCCCGCCACGGCGGCGGCGCCGTTGACACCCCCCGCCGGGCCCGAGCCCATGACCGCGACCGCCTTCTGGGCGACGTAGCCGCCCGGCATGACGCCGCCGTTCGACTGCATGATGAGCAGCTCGCCCGCGAAGCCGGCGCTGCGGAGCCGCCGCTCGAGCACGCCGAGGTAGCGCTCGATGCGGGGCCCGACGTAGGCGTTGACCAGCGTCGTGCTCGTCCGCTCGAACTCCGGCGCCGACGGCATGACCTCGTGCGAGAGCGACACCATGACGCCGGGGAGCTCCTCGGCCGCGATCTCGCCTACGCGCCGCTCGTGGGCCGGGTCGACGAACGAGAAGAGGAAGACGACGGCGAGCGAGTCGACGCCCTGGAGCCGCATGCGGCGGAGCGCGCGGCGCACCGCCTGCTCGTCGAGGGGCACGACGACGCGGCCCTCGAAGTCGAGCCGCTCGGGGACGCCGTAGCGCCGCCGGCGCGGGCAGATCGGCGGCGGGGGCGGGAGCGCCGGGTCCCAGATGTCCTCCTTGTAGCCGCGGCGGATCTCGATCTCGTCGCGGTGCCCGTCGCTCGTGACCAGACCGACCGTCGCCCCGGACATCTCGATCATCGTGTTGTCGGCGGTCGTCGTGCCGTGGACGATGAGCGCCGTGCGCGCGAGGAGCTCCGCCGTGCCGAGACCCTCGCGCCGTGCAAGCTGGGCGAGGCCGCCGAGGACCCCCTCGGACTGATCGGCGGGCGTGGTCGGGTGCTTGCTCAGGACGATGCGGCCGCCCGCCGCGAGCACGAGGTCGGTGAACGTGCCGCCGACGTCGACGCCGATGCGGTACTTCATCGTCGGGCCGTCGCTACACCGAAAGCACGGGGAGCGACAAGGGTCGTCCCAAGTCCCGCCGACGGCCGACAAGAACGTCGCGGCCCGAGTTCAAAGCTGGCCGGCATCTGGCCCTGGCCACACCGCTCGCCATGGCGGCGCAGCCTGAGGCCGCGCAGGCGGAAGCCGCGGTGGCCGCGCAGGGCGCGCCGAAGTCCGTGCTCGCGCGACGCGGCCCGATTTCCACACCGGTTCGGCAAGCCCCTTGCTCTGGGAGGCGGACGCACAGCGGGGGAGGAACACCGTATGAGGGTCGAGAAGATGCTCATGGCCGCGGCTTGTGCCACCGCGATGGTGATCGTCACCCCGACGTGCTTCCGATCCACGACCTCGGCGTCAGGAAGGGCTGGGCCATCACGTATGGCAAGAAGCAGCTCCCGAAGCCGAGGGAGCTGCTCGCGTTCGGTGAGCGATGGCGTCCGTACCGCACCGTCGCAAGCTGGTACATGTGGCGGGCCTGCGAGCGGGCTGCCGGCACGACGATCCGGCCGCGGACGGCTCGCCGCCGACCCGAGTAGCCGCGGCCCTTCACGCCACCGCCGACTGCCGCGCTGGCTGGGGACGGGGCTTCGATCCGTCGGCTGCGATCGAGGCCTTCCCCCGCGCCGCGAAGATTACTCTCCCAGCACCTTCACCACCACCCGCTTCTTCCGCCGGCCGTCGAACTCGGCGTAGAAGATCTGCTCCCACGGCCCGAGGTCGAGCTTCCCACCGGTGATCGGGAGCACGACCTGATGGTGCACGAGCGTGCGCTTCAGGTGCGCGTCGGCGTTGTCCTCGCCCGTGAGGTGGTGGCGATAATCGCCCGGCGGGGCGAGCCGGTCGAGCCACTCGACCAGATCCTGCTTCAGGCCCGACTCCTCGTCGTTCACCCAGATGCCGGCGGTGATGTGCATCGCCGAAACGAGGCACAGGCCTTCGGTCACTCCCGACGCCGCCACGATGCCGGCGATCCGCTCCGTGACGTTGACGAGCTCGCGGCGCGCACGGGTGCTGAACCAGAGGTACTCGGTGTGGGCGCGCATCAGGCGACGACGACGTCGGCCTCGATCTCGACCAGCATGCGCTCGTCGATGAAGCGCGAGACCTCGAGCAGCGTCGTGGCCGGGCGGATCTCCCCGAAGAACTCGCCGTGGACCGCCCCGACCTCCTCCCACGCGGCCATGTCACGGACGTAGATGCGGGTACGGACCGTCTGCTCGAGCCTGCCGCCGAGCGCCGCGACGGCTGCGCGGATGATGGTGAGCGCGCGCCGGGCCTGCTCGCCGGCCGTGGAAGGGTAGCTGCCGTCGGCGTTCAGGCCTACCGTGCCGCCGACGGCGATCCAGCTGCCGCTCCGCACCGCACGCGAGTAGCCGACGACCGGCTCCCACGGCGCGCCGCTCGATGCGCAGCGGCGGCCCGCGCGCTCGCTCACGCGGATCGGGACGTCGCGGCTCACGGGGTCCGGTCCCGGCGCATCTCGGCGCGAAGCCCCGACGTGGCCTCACGGTCGACGGCGAGCGTCAGGTCGTCGAGCGACCCCGTCAGGACGACCCCGTAGTCCCGGCGCGCACCTTCGACCGAGACGTACTCGTCGAGCACGTCCTCGAGCACCTTCGCGGGCGGCCGATCGAGCGGGTCGCCCCAGCCGCCGCCGCCGCCGTAGTGGTACTCGTAGCGCTCCCCCGCGGCGTGCTCGATGTACTCGGCCCGCTCGCCCACCTCGAAGGCGTCGGGCCCGCCGGCCCGCACCACGAGACGGTTCGGCGAGCCCGGCTTTCCGCCGGCGATGCCCGGCATCGGGTAGCGCTTCCCGACCACGTAGGTGTACACGGTGGCGGGCACCAGCACCTGCTTTTGGTAGAGGCTCCCGCAGTTGCCGCGAAACTCTCCCGCTCCACCCGTGTCGGTCTCGTAATCGCGCGCGAGCTGGCGGACGGGGAAGATCGCCTCGTTGATCTCGGCGGTGGCGCGGATCAGGTTGCCGAAGGACACGTTCATCGCGCCCCAGCCGTCCTGCCCCCGCACCGCGCCGCAATAGGCGGCGAAGGAATCCACCGAATGATCGATGAAGACCTTGCCGTCGCGCGGGTGGGTGCCGAAGATGACCGTCGGCATCCCCATCTTGTAGATCTGCGGGCAGGTCCGCTCGGGGACGACGCGTTCGAGCGCCTTGGCGATCGCCTCGCCGACCTCCGTTCCGGGGTGATGCGTGCCCGCGGCCACCGACTTCCCCTCGGGCGGGTTCAGGCAGCAGCCCTTCGGGACGATCAGCTCGATCCCGTCGAAGAAGCCCTCGTTCTTCGGAATGGCGGGGTCCATCATCGAGGCGAGCTGCGCGACGACGTAGCCGCGCGTGTTGCCGAAGGTCGAGTAGGCCTGGATGTCCGGCCGGTCGTCCGAGCCGGTGAAGTCGATCGTCAGCTTGCTGCCGCGCACCGTCACCGCGCAGTGGACATGGATGTCGCGCTTGCCGTGCGGATCGTGGTCCACGTAGACGTCCGATTGGTACGTGCCGTCGGGCCAGCGCGCGACCTCCTCACGGAAGCGGCGCCGCGCGTAGGCGATGATCGCCCGCACCGCCGCGCGCACGGTCGCCGTGCCGAACCGCGCGAGCACCTCCTTCAGGCGGCGGACGCCGAGCTCGGCCGCCCCCACCTGCGCGCGCAGGTCGCCGAGGAAGGTGGGCGTGCGGCTGTTCGCGGCCATCATGTACTCGACGTCGCGGCGCTTCACCCCCTTCTCGACGAGCTTCAACGCCGGAAAGCGGACGCCCTCGGCCCAGATGTCGGGGGCGTTGACGTTGTAGCCGCCGGGCGCGCCGCCGCCCGTGTCGGCGTGGTGACACTGAATCGAGGCGATCAGCGCGCACTCGCCCGCGTGGAAGACCGGGGCGAAGACGTTGTAGTCAGGCAGGTGCCCGCCGCCGTGGTACGGGTCGTTGCCGACCAGCACGTCGCCGTCGTGGAGCCCGTCGGGGCCGAAGAACTCGACCGCGAAGCGGACCGGCAGGGTCGAAGAAAGCATGAACTGCGGGATGCCGACGGACAGCGCGGCGAGCTGGCCCGCGGCGTCGAGGATGGTGGCGTTCCGCTCGTTCGACTGGTTCAGGATCGGCGTGGTGGCCGTCAGGCTCACGTGCGTCGCCATCTCGTAGCAGATGGTCTCGAACGCCCCGAGGATGATCTCGGTGGTGACCGCGTCCACGCCGGCGGCCCGGGCCGGGCCGCGCGCCGCCGGCCGGAGCGGACGCGACACCTGCCTGCGCGGGGCGGTGGCCATCGTCTACGCGACGCGCCCCGCACCGGGCAGGGGCGAGGCCTCGACGACGCGCAGGAAGTCGGCCACCACGTGGTTGAAGCGAGCCGGCTGCTCGACCATCGGCAGGTGCCCGCAGCCGTCGAGCACGGCGAGCCTGGCGTGCGGCACGGCGCGCAGGAGGCGGCGGCTTCCGGACAGCGCCACCAGGCGGTCGTGCCGTCCCCAGACGAGCAGCGTCGGCTGCCACAGGCGCTCGAGCGGCTGCCGTCCGGCCGCCAGCGCGCCGCGCAGCGAACGGCTCACGGCACGCGCGAAGCGCGGATAGTCCTCGTGCGCCAGCCGCTCGAGCAGGAGGCTGCGGCGCGCGACGCACGCCGGCTGGCGCGGGTCGTGGAAGCAGAAGTCGAGTGCCCGCGGCAGCGCGACGCGCAGCGTGCGCGGCCCGGCCAGGCCTTCGATCGCCCATCCGACGGCCCGCATCCCCGTCGCGTAGCCGCCCGCGGGCGCCGCGAGCACGAGGGCGCGCGTGAAGCGCGGATAGGCGAGGCCGAGCTCGACCGCGATCTGGCCTCCCAGCGAGTTTCCGACGACCAGCGCCTCGTCGACGTCGAGCGCGCGGGCGAGGCTCCGGATCACACCGGCGTAGAAGTCGATCGTGTACGGCGCGTCCGGCTTCTCGGAGCGCCCGTGACCCGGGAGGTCGGGCGCGATCACCCGCCACCGATCGGCAAAAGCGGGGATCGTGTGCTCCCAGGTGAAGTGCGTGGCCGTGAGGCCATGGAGGAGCATCAGGGCGGGCCCCTCCCCCGCCTCGACCACATGGATCCGGATGCCGTCCGCGACGATGTCGCGTGCGATCAGCCGTCGAGCCATCGGTTCATGGCGCGCACCCGCGTCTCGGCGACGAGGAGCACGTTGCGGACTGCCTCGCGGCAGCGGTCCCGCGCGGGACGCGTGAGCTCGGCCAGGCGGAGGAGCTCCGCCGCCTGGCGCCGCGCGGCCTCGGCATCCGCGCCCGCGGCGCCGATGCGCGCTCCCGCGTAGCCGAGCGCGGCCACTCCTTCTTCGTAGGAGCGGCGGATGTAGTAGAGCGTCGTGAAGACCGCCGCGATCGTCTCGGGCATGGGGGCATAGCCGCGGACGTCGTCGTCGGTGAGCCCGAGCTGGCGACAGCGCTCGAGCCGGCGGCCGAGCTCGCCGGGGCCGTCGGAGAAGCCGGCCAGCGCCGCGAACCGCTCCGCCCAGTGCCGGTAGTGCCGTGTCTGCTCGATGGTGAAGGCGTAGGCATCGGGAGCGTTCGCCACCAGCAGGGCGACCTCCGGGGCAAGCCACCTGGCCGCGTGGTAGGCTTCGAGGGCCACGCGCCGGACGACCTCGCGGGGAGCCGTCCCCGCCGCGACTGCGAGCGTCACCCGGTCCTGCTTCGACGGGTCGTGGGCCGCAACCAGACGGTCGAGCTCCTCGAGGTAGCTGTCGTCAGGGTGCGCCGGTGCGACGTCCCGCTCGTTCACCACGTGCCGGGCGCAAGGTATCGCACGGCCCGCTCCCCGGGCAAGCGTCGCAGCGTCCCCGCGCGAGGGCCCCCTTGCCCGCCCGCGGCCCTGGCGCTAGAGTCGCAGCCGTTTCCGACGAGGGGAGGGGTGTTGCGATGATGTCGAACTGCTCGCTGTACCGCCTGCGGCCGCTGGACCCCGCCATCGACCCCGCCTATCAGGACGGCACACCGCCGCCGCTGCACCGCCTGAAGCACGTGGGCGAAATCCCCGTCGATTGGCCGGTCCCCTTCATTCCTCAACCGCTTCGCCGGCTGCGCACGATCTCGATCGAAGCCCTCGAGGACGAGCTCGAGCGCGAGGCGACGCGGGAGGAATCGGCGTAGCGCAGGCCTAGCGCGGGGTTTCCCGACGTCGCCCCACGAGGGGCGACCGTGCGCCTCTGCGTCTCTTGCAGCGGCGCCATCCATGTTGCCACCTTAGTCTTGGCTTTGACCGGCGAGCGCGAAGCCAGACCGCACAGGAACTCCAGTCACGGCAAGTAGTTAGGCAGGCTCCACACCCGATCGATACTCTCCCTTTCGGGTATAGTTCCTGCTTCGCGGACCTCCATGTCGCGGCCCCGAGGTCTGCCCAGGGCGAGCCGGGCGTGAACTACAACAACCCGACCTTCTGGCTCCTGTTCGTGGTGGTGTACGCCGTCTACTGGCGCCTTCGCCACCGCCGCCAGAACGACCTCCTCCTGGTGGCGAGCTACGTCTTCTATGGCTTCTGGGACTACCGGTTTCTCTTCCTCATCCTCATCTCGACGGTCATCGACTTCATCGGGGGCCTCGGCGTGGCCGGCGTCCGGCTGCCGAAATGGCGCCGCCTGCGGCTCGCGGCGCTGCTGATCGGCAGCGCGCTCGTGCTGTGCAGCAACGTCCGCTACGCAGCGCTCTGGCACGGCCTCGTCTACCTCGATGCGGACGCCGTGCGCGCCGCACTCCCCGAGCGGTTGCGCGACCTCGCGGTGCCGCTCGGCACGGCGGCGGCGACCCTCGCCTATGCCGCCCTGCTGCCCTGGCTCTACGCGCTCCCGGACCGCACCCGGCGGAAGACCTTCCTCACCATCAGCATGGTCGCCAACCTCGCGATCCTCGGCTTCTTCAAGTACTGCGACTTCTTCGTCGGCAGCTTCGTGAACCTCCTGCACGCGCTCGGCGTCCAGCAGGTCGACGTGCGCACGCTCGGCATCCTCCTCCCGCCCGGGATCAGCTTCTACACCTTCCAGGCGATGAGCTACACGGTCGACGTCTACCGCGGAGACGCCACGCCCACCGACGACTTCCGGGACTTCGCGCTCTTCGTCTGCTTCTTCCCCCACCTCGTCGCGGGCCCGATCATGCGCGCCTCCAACCTGCTGCCCCAGGTGCTGCATCCCCGGCAGCGGCGCCCGGGCGACGCCGAGGAGGGCTTCGCGCTCGTGCTCCTCGGCCTCTTCAAGAAGGTCGTCATCGCCGACAACCTCGCGCCGATGGTCAACATGATCTTCTTCCAGTACGGGGGCGGCGGCCACCACGTCCCGACGGGGCCCGAGTCACTCCTCGGGCTCTACGGCTTCATGTTCCAGGTGTACGGCGACTTCTCCGGCTACTCGAGCGTCGCGCGCGGCATCGCCAAGTGGCTCGGCTTCGACCTGATCATCAACTTCCAGACGCCATACCTCTCGACGACGCCCAGCGAGCACTGGCGCCGCTGGCACATCAGCCTCTCCAGCTGGTTCCGCGACTACCTCTACATCCCGCTCGGCGGCAGCCGCCGCGGCGCGGCCGCCGAGCACCGCAACGTGATCATCACCATGACGCTCGCCGGCCTCTGGCACGGCGCGGCCTGGACCTACGTGATCTGGGGCGCGTACACGGGCGTGCTGCTCTGCATCTCGCGCGCCCTCGGCACCAAGGAGGTGAGGAACGTGGCGGGCCAGCGGCTGCGCTGGGGGTGGCGCGTCCTCCTCACCTTCCACCTCACCTGCAGCAGCTACCTGTTCTTCCGGTCGAGCAGCGTGCCGGCCGCGCTCCATATGGGCGCCCGCATCCTCACCGACTTCACGCCGACGGCGACGGCGGCCACCATGCTCGGGCTGCTGCTCTTCTACGCCGCGCCGCTCTTCGCGCTCGAGGCCTTCACCGATGGGGAGCGCCACCTCGAGCGGCTCTTCGCCGCGCCCTGGCCTCGCCAGGCGGTGGCCTACGCCTACTTCGTGCTGATGCTGGTGGTCTTCCCGGCCGTCCAGACCCATGAGTTCATCTACTTCCAGTTCTGAGGCGATCGGCGCGGCGATCGCCGCGCCGGGCCGGGCGACCCGGATCGCCCTCGTGCTGCTCCTCGTCCTCGGCGGCGTCGAGGCGCTCACGCGCCTCAAGCTCGTGGGCATGTCGAAGGAGTTCGAGCAGTTCCGGTCCTACCCGCGCCTGGCGACCGACCTCGCCCACCGCAGCGGGCTGCGCCTGGCGATCGTCGGGGCCTCGATCGCGCACGAGGACATCGACCTCGCGGTCCTCGCCGAGCGCCTGCGGGCCACGACCAGGCTCCCCGCGCACGCCGAGGCGTTCAGTGCCGATCACTCGTACGTCAACACCTGGTACTTCATGCTGAACCACTACCTGTGGCGGCCCGGCAACCGGGTGGATCTGGTCGTCATCCCGTTCGTCGGGCCGAGCCTCTACGACAAGAACGAGATCGAGATCGGCCGGCTCGCCCGCTTCTTCACGAGCGTCGAGGACTGGCCGGAGGTGCTGCGGACGGACCTCGCGACGACGGCCGAGCGCGCCGACTTCCTCCTCTCCAATTTCTGGGCGAGCTGGGGGGCGCGCGACCGCATGCAGGAGCTCGCCTTCACCCGTCTCTTCCCGAACTACAAGGCGTACGCCCGCGAGCAGCAAAACCTCTTCCTCGCGGAGCAGTTCGCGAACCCGAGACGGGCACACAAGGCGCGCTCGCTGGTCGCGCTCGCGCGCCTGCTCGGGACCGCGCACGAGCACGCCACGCCGCTCTGCTTCGTGGTCTTCCCGACCCAGCGCGCCGACTGGAACCAGCAGCCGTACGCCGAGGCGCGCCGGTTGATCGAGGCGAGCGGCGTACAGTACGTCGATCTGCGCGGCGGCGCCGACGTCGACACGAGCATGTTCGCCGACCTGGTGCACATGAACCTCGACGGCCGCGCCCTCTACACGGGGCTGCTGGCCGACGCCCTGGCGCCGGTCCTCGGTCCGGGCCCCTCCGAGGCGGGGTCCGCCTTCGCCGCGGGCGGGGCGGGCGAGTAGCCTAACCCGCGCCCGCCTTCGGGAGGCGGCCGGGCCAGGCGGCGGTGAGGGTCCGGAACTCCTCGTCGGCGGTGATCGTCACCGCGCGGAAGTTCGGATGCGGGTTGCGGAACCAGTCCGGCGCGCCGGCCATCTCGCCGTCCTTCGAATCGTCCACGATCTGCCGCCCGAACCGCTTCTGCGACAGCTCGTCGTTGCGGATGCAGAGGTCCCAGTTGCCCGCGGTCACCTCGCGTCGGAGCCGCGCGAACACCTCGACCAGCGGGTACTGGCGCTCCCGGGCGACACGGCGCACCACCTCCCAGGTGCGGTCGTACTCCTCGTTCATGCGCTCGCTCGCGTTGTGCACGGGGTCGATGTAGCTGTTCGTCTCGAGCACGAGGTGCACGCCGGGGTAGTCACGGCGCAGGCGGTCGCACAGCTCCTCGAGCTGCCGCCCGAACTCCTCGAGCGAGAAGCGGCCCCGATCGTTGTGCCCGTAGCGGATGAGGGCGATGTCGAGGTGCGGCACGCGGCCACGGACGTCGCGCTCGTAGCGGGTGCGCCAGAAGAGCCAGGGCCGCCGCTCGTGCAGGAAGCGGAAGACGTAGTCGCCGCTCTTGCAGAGGTTGACGTTGACGATCCGCTGGCCCGGGTAGCGCTCGGCGAGCCGCGCGTTCAGCACCCGGTCGATGTGCAGCGGCGCCGGCAGGTAGTCGGTGCTGCACGTGCTGTCGCCGAAGTGCGCGATGACGACGCGGTCCGGCGCGTCGGCCGACGGGGCGGGGGAGCAGCTCGCGCCGGCGAGCGCCAGCAGGAGCAGCGCGGCGCGTCCGACCCGCGGCATGCCGGGCCAGTCAGTGCTGCGGGAACCAGCGCTCGAGCGTGCCGGTCGCGATCATCCGCACGCCGGCCTCGTCGAGCCCCGCGCTCGCTCGCCGGAAGCCGCCGAGGAGGTCGGCGGTGCCGTCGTAGTGCGGCCAGTCGGAGGCGAGCGCGACGTGGTCGGCAGGCAGGAACTCGAGCGCGATCCGGATGTCCGTCCGCTCGCAGGCCTCGACCGTGACCATCATCTGCCGCTCGAAGATCTCCATGGGCGGAGTCTTCCACCCCGGGGCCTTCAGGCGTCCGAACGCCTCGCGATGCTCCTCGAAGCGCTCGAACATCGACGGGAGCCAGCCGACACCGGCCTCGAGGATCATGGTCGGCATGGTGGGGAAGCGGTCGAACACGCCGCCCGCCATCATGTCGTAGAGCGTGTAGATCATGTCCAGCGGGAAGCCGAGGCACGATGCCGCCATGATGTCCGGCAGGCGGTAGCCGCGCGACGTGCCGTCCTGGTCCCACATCGGCAGCGGATGCAGGCCGAGCTTCATGCCGGTGTCGACGATCGCCTGCCAGAGCGGATCGAAGACGGGGTCGGAGTACTTCCGGCCCTGGACCGAGTTGGTGCGGATGAACACGGCGGGGAAGCCCATCTCGGCCGTGCGCCGCACCTCGGCGACGGCCGCCTCGACGTCGGTGAGCGGCAGCGTCGCCACCGGGATCAGCCGGCCGCCCGAGCCGGCGCAGTACTCGCGCATCATCCAGTCGTTGTACACGGCGCAGACCGCCGGCGCGACGTGAGGGAGCAGCGTGCCGCCCGCGAGCATGAAGGTGGGATAGAGGACCGCGCGCGACACACCGTTGCCGAGGTTGAAGTCGAGCCGGGCGCGGCCGTCGATCGCCCAGGGCGGCGCGTCGACGATGGTGTGGCGCTCGGGCTCGGGGCTGGCGAAGACGCGCTCGAGCGGCACACCCATGGCGCAGGCGAGGCCCATGTTCTCGAGCATGTCCTTGGCCCGGATGCCGCCGTGCATGACCTCCAGGTTCGCGATGTCGATGCCGTAGATCTTGGAATGAAAGACGCCCTGCTCGTCACGATAGAAGTGCGGTCCGAGCGGCCGCAGGTCGCGCGGCAGGCGCTCGACCCAGAGGTCGCCCGGCTCGATGACGTGACCGTCGGCATCGGCGAGGCACTCGATCGTCTCGTTCGCGGTCGCCTGCATGGGCTCGCCCTCCTGCCCTCCGTTAGCTCCGGCCGGCGAGCTTTGTCAATCACTTGACCTAATCAGATGCTTGACACCGCTCGGTTGCCGGCGTCCCGCTCCTCGCATAAGGCTGGCCTCGAGATGCACCCCGACGCGACGCACATCGAGCGGCTGAAGGAGGTCGGCCGCTACGCGCTCGGCGTGGAGTGGGGCGACCGGCACGAGAGCATCCTGCCGTACAAGAATCTGCGCCTCGCCTGTCCGTGCGATGCCTGCACCGCAGCCGCTCCTGATGCGTCGCTCGCGCCCGAGGCCGAGCGGCCCGTGGACTTCCAGGTCCTCGGCGACCGGAGCCTCTTCATCCGCTGGGCCGACGCGCACGAGACCCTGCTGCTGGTCGAGGAGGTCCGCAACCTCTGCCGCTGCGCGCGCTGCGTCGGGGAGCCGGACTTCCCGATCTCGGGGCGGTAGGGGTCGGCCCACGGCGCCGGACGGCCCCCCCTGCGCCCAGCACCGCGGCACACGCCGTCCAGAAAAGAGGCACCCGTCGGGGTGGTCGCAGCGGGCGTGGGGCCGGCGCGGTGCCCTCTGCACCGCGGAACCGGGGGGCAGACGCGAACGACGTCGCTGCCGCGCCCGGCACGACCCTTGCGTCCCGAACCTACGACGGCGCCAGCTGCCACATCCATCATGGAGACCAACGAGCTGCATCGGCTCCCCTCGCTCGTTCGCGTGCGTGTCGTGCCCCCGGCCGCCGCGGGCTGGCGCGAGCTGGAGCGGGTGAGCTGGCTCACGCCCTACGAGGCCGAGACGATCGGGGAGGACGCTCGCCGCGCAGGGCCGGGGACGCGGTTGGAGGTGACGGTTCCCAGGCTCACGAGCGAAACGAGGCTGGCGGCGGTGAGGAGCCTCTTCGAATGGCTCGCCACCAAAGGCATCGACGTCATCGTCCGTGAGGACGACGACCGGCGCTAACTAATAGCCGCGTCGAGTGGCCCGCGGCCTCGTCCGAGGCTACCTGCCCGGTTCCGTCGTGTAGAAGACCCGCTCGATCTCCGACAAGACGAGGGTGCCGACCTGGAGCACGCGCGGGTCACCCTCGCGCCGGGCGTAGAAGGCGCTCCCGGCGGCGTTGAGGCCGCCCACCAGCAGGCGACGCGGGCCGCGGCCGGTGACGACGGTGACCATCCCGCGCGGCCGCCCGAGGCCGAAGGCGGTCGGGTCGGGGGTGCGGAAGACGTCGACCGCCCGCAGCGCGAGCAGGGTGTCGAGCAGATCGCCGAGCGCCTCGGCCGTCTGCGCGGCGGCGGGCCGGCCGTCGACGTCCCAGCCGCCCGTGGTGCGCGTCGACGCGACGTGGCGGCCGTCCAGCTCCAGCTCGATGCCCCGCACCCAGCGGGGCTCCGCGTTGAAGAGCCGGTGGCCGCGAGCGGCGTCCCGGCCGCGCAACGCGATCGGGCCCCGTGTGCTCAGGGCGAGCCCGAGGCCGAGCGCCGCCACTGCGGCGAGGGCGAGCGTCCGGTGCAACGCTACCCCCGGCGCCGGCGGACGGCGATCACGAGGCCCGCGACCAGCACGAGCCCGGGCTCGACCACGGCGCCGGCCACGAAGATCGCCCGCGCATCCCGCGCCGTCAGCACGAGCGGTGAGAGGGGACGTTCGACTTCCGGCAAGCGCTTCGGGCGCTCGCCGGCGAGCGCTTCCTCGCCCGCGACCCATGCGACCGCGTTCAGCGCGAGGTCGCGGTTGCCGAGGAGGTCGAGGTAGGCGTCGCTCGCGAAGTCGGCGTCCCCGGCGACGACCAGACGCCCTCGCCGCCGGCCGGCCCCGTCACCGCCGTGGCCGACCTCCGCCATGACGAGGACCGGCGCCGGCCCGGGCGTGTCGCCGGCGGCGGCCGACGGCTCCTCTCCCCGGCGGGCACGCGCCGGGTCGCGCTCCGTCCACGCGCTCGGGGCCGTCCGCGCGATCGTCTGCGCGTCGATGCCCGTCACCTCCGCGCCGACGTCCACCGTGCGCGCCGACGGCAGCACCGCGCCCGTGTCGATCGCGCCGGCATCCGGGTCCGTCACCGGGTTGCCGCGCTTGAAGAGCTCGACGACCGCGGCCAGGCCGTCGGTCCCGAGCACGCGCCGCTCGCGGTCGACGATCATGTCGTCGCCGAGCCGGATACCCATGCTGGCGAGCAGCCGCGCCAGGTTCGGGAGCGGCGCCGGGTCGAGCAGCATGACGACGCCGCCGCCGGCCCTCAAGTAGCCGGCGACGGCGTCGAGCTCGGGAAGGAGGAAGTCGTGCCGCGGGCCGGCGACCAGCAGCACGTCGGCCCTGTCGGGGACCGGCCCGTCGACCAACGAGACGACCTCCGCCGCATAGTTCTCGGCCGCCAGCGCCGCGGCGAGGCGCCCGTACCCCTCGGCCCCTCCCCCGGGCGGGCGCTCGCCGTGGCCGGTCGTGAAGACGAGCCGCCGGGAGCGGCCCTGGACGACGCGCCGGATGCCGCCCGCCAGCTCTTCCTCCGGGGCCGCCAGGACGACGGCGCGCCGGCCCGCGTACTCGATCGCCGCGCGGCCGTAGGAGGACACGCCGAGGCTCCGCGCGCGCTCGGGAAAGCGGTCGAGGTCGAGGAGCTCGAAGTCGATGTGCGGGTTCGCATCGGCGAAGAGCCGTACGAGGTCCGCATACCGCTGGCGCGTACCGCGGCGGAAGAACACCGTGACGTGGAGCGGCGCCGTCACGTCGGCGAGGAGCTTGCGGGTCACGGGCGCGAGTGACAGCTCCCGGCCCGGCGTCAGGTCGAAGCGGCGGTTCGTACGCTCCGCGGCGACCTGCACCCCGCCGAGCCCCACGAGCAGGAGCAGCACCTGCGCCGCGAGCTCCGTCCAGCCCCGTGCGCCGCGGGACATCGCGCTCAGCGAAGGCCCCGCCAGCGGCGCGTGTCGAGGGCGAAGAGCGTGAAGCTGAGGCACGCGACGATGAAGACCACGAGGTAGGCGACGTCGCGGGTGTCGATCGCGCCGCGCGCGAAGGGGTAGAACCGGTCGAAGAGCGAGAGGGGCAGGAGCAGGCGGAGGGTCCCCTCGCTCAGCGCCGCCTCGTTCCAGGTCACCATCCAGAAGAAGAAGAGAATGCCGTAGGTGGCCGCCGCCGCGACCAGCTGGCTCTCGGTGAGCGCCGAGACGAAGAGCCCGCAGCCGACGAAGGCGGCACCGAGGAGCACGAGTCCCCCGTAGCCGGCCACGAGCGGTCCGGGCGCCACCGGGTAGAAGCGCGCGAGGATCGCCGCATGCACGGCCGTGGCCGCGACCAGGAGCACGACGACAGCGACGCAGGCGAGGAACTTCCCCGCCACGATCTCCGCGTCGCGCACCGGGTACGTCCAGAGGAGCTCGAGCGTGCCGAGCTTCCGCTCCTCCGCGAACAGCCGCATGGTGAGCAGCGGCACGAGGACGAGGAGCAGCCCCTCGACGTCGAGCAGCTGGTACTGCCAGAGGCCGCGCGCGAGGTCGGTGCCGCCCATCAGGACGAAGAAGCCGAGGTTCGTGTAGAAGCGATACCCGGAAAGGACGAGGAAGACGGCGGCGAGCGCGTAGAAGAGGAGCGAGCCGAAGTAGAGCGCGAGCTCCTTGCGAGCGATGGCGACGACGATCACGAGGACCGCCCGCCGTTGCCGACCAGGCCGAGGAAGATCTCCTCGAGGCCGGGCGCCTCGTGGCGCAGCTCGAGCACCGTCCAGCCGCGCTGCTTGACGGCTTCCCCGGCCGCCCGCGCCAGCTCCGCCTCGCTCGCACCCTCGACGACGAACCCGTCGGCCGCCCGCTCGACGGCGAGGACGCCGGGCGCGGCGCCGAGCGCGGCGGCGACCTCGGCCGCGGGACCGTCCACCTTGAGCACGACGCGACGCCGGCCGCGCAGGCGGTCGCCGAGCTCGTCGGGCGCGCCCTCGGCCACGAGCCGGCCGCGCGCGATGACGATCACCCGCTCGCACAGCGCCGCCACCTCGGCGATGACGTGGCTCGAGAAGAACACCGTGCGCTCGCCGCGCAACCCCGCGAGCAGCGCCCGCATCTCCACCACCTGGGCCGGGTCGAGACCGATGGTCGGCTCGTCGAGGACGAGGATCGGCGGATCGCCGAGGAGGGCCTGCGCCAGGCCGACGCGCTGGCGGTAGCCCTTCGAGAGCGTGCCGATCCGCCGCCGCGCCACCGCTTCGAGCCCGCAGGCGGCGAGCGCACGCCCGACCGCCTCCTGGTGCGCAGGCCGCGCGATGCGCTTCAGGCGGGCCACGAAGGTGAGGTACGCCTGCACCCCGAGGTCGGGATAGAAGGGCGCGTATTCCGGGAAGTAGCCGACCGCGCGGCGGCAGGCGAGCGGCTGGCGGATCACGTCGTGTCCCGCCACCCTGACCTCGCCCGCGGTCGGCGGGAAGATGCCCGCCAGGATGCGCATCGTCGTCGTCTTACCGGCGCCGTTCGGCCCGAGGAAGCCGACGATCTCGCCCGCCCCGACGCGGAACGAGACCCCCGCCACCGCCTCGACGCGGCCGAACGTCTTCCGGAGGTCGCGCACCTCGAGCGCCGGCTCACCGTGCATCGTGCCCCGCTAGGTCAGCCGGCCGAGCAGCTCGGCCGTCAGCTCGTCGAGCGACGCGAGCCGGCAGGCGCAGCCCGTGAAGTCGTTGTCGAAGGTCAGGTCGTTCGGCACGGCGATCACGGGGATGCCGGCGGCGAGCGCGGCCGCCGCACCTCGCTCCGTGTCCTCCACCACGGCGCATTCCGCCGCCGCGAGGCCGAGCGCCGCCGCGGCCGCGAGGTAGGCGTCGGGGGCAGGCTTCGCCCGGACGTAATCCTCGCGCGTGATCGTCGGGCGCAGAAACGGCCCGAGACCGAGCTGTGCGAGGATCAGGTCGACCTCCGCCCGCGCCGTGTTGGTCGCGAGCGCGAGACGGTGACTGGTGGCCAGACGGGCCAGGGCCTCGCGCGCCCCGGGCATCGGCCGCACGCCCTCCTCGAGCAAGGCGCGGTACACCGGCGCCTTCAGCGCGCGCAGCTCGTCGGGCGCCACGGGCAGGCGGTACGTCCGGCAGGTGTACTCGGGACCGATGCCGCGGGCGATGAACCACCGCCGGTACTCCTCGAGCCCCATGTCGACGCCGAGCTCGAGCAGCACGCACCGGTAGGCGGCCCAGTGCAGGCGCTCGGTGTCGGTCAGCACCCCGTCGAGGTCGAACAGCACGGCGCGGATCACGGCGGCTCCCGTCCCGTCACAGCACCCAGCCCGTCAGCTTGCCGTAGACTTCCCGCCACCTGTGATAGCGCTCCTCGTACTCGGCCATCTCCCCCGGCACGGGGTCGACCTGCCGGCGCCGGGTCATCGCCGCCACCGCCTGCGAGACGTCGGCATGGAGCCCGGCGCCGACCGCGGCCAGGATGGCGCAGCCGAGGCTCGCGCTCTCGACCACGGTCGCGACCGCGAGCGGCACGCCGAGCGTGGTCGCGAGCAGCCGCGCGAGCGTCGGGCTCTGCGCCATGCCGCCGCTCACGGTGAGAACGGGAATCGGCCGGCCCGTCGCCGCGCTGAGCTGCTCGCAGTTGCCGCGAATCGCGAAGGCCACGCTCTCGAGAAAGGCATGCAGGATCTCCCCGCGCAGCGGCCGGTCGACGTGCAGCAGCGGGAAGCGGAAGAGCATGCCGGCGGGCTTGAGGGGGTTCAACTCGCGCAGGTTGAAGATCACCGGCCCGAGGTGGCAGTAGACCTGCCGCGGTGCGGACTCGAGGCTCCGCATCGCCTCCTCGGCGCCGGCGTACGCGCTCGCGCCCGACGTGCCGAACATCAGCTCGAGCAGCCAGCGGTAGGCGTCGCCCGTGTCGCCCGCGTTGCTCTCGAGCACCCAGCGTTCGGGCACCACGTGGCAGCTCGTCCAGAGGTTGCCGCGCGGGTCGATGAGCGGGCGGTCGATCACCGTCTGCACCGGGCTCGTCGTGCCGAGCACCGCCCCCGTCTCCCCCGTCTCGTGCACGCCGGAGCCGAGGAGCGCGCTCTCCGTGTCGGCGCCGCCCGCGAACACGGGCGTCCCCTCGGGAATGCCGGTCTCGGCGGCGGCGCGTGCGGTCACGCGGCCGACGCAGGTGCCCGGCGCGCGCACCTCCGGCAGGATGGCCGGCGGGATGTCGAGCGCGTCGAGGATCTCCGCCGACCACTCGCGGCGGGCGACGTCGTAGAGCATCGACTCGCCCGCGTTGGAGGGCTCCGCGACGGCGACCCCCGAGAGCAGGTAGGTGATCCAGTCGTTCAGCATCAAGAGCCGCGCCACGCGCGAGCCGTCGTGGTGCTTGCGATACCAGACGTAGCGCGCGACGGGGAAGATGTAGGGCGGCGCATGGCCGGTGATGCGATGGAGCCGCTCGGCGCCGATCCGCTCCTCCACCTCCATCCCCTCCGCGAAGGCGCGCGCATCGAGGTTCGGGCCGGCGTAGAGCACCTCGTCGGCGGCATCGAGAAAGACGCAGCCCTCCCGCTGGCTGGTGGCGATGACGCCCCGGACCTGCGCGCCGGCCGGCAGCGCGGCGACCGTCGTCCGCGCACAGCGCGCGAGCGCGCCCCAGAAGGCCCGGGGATCGAGGTCGAAGCCGCGCACGAGGGGCACGTCCGGGTTCGTGAACAGCCGGTAGCGGAACGGCTCCTGCGCGGACGCGAGCGGACGGCCACCCCGGTCGAAGGCGACCGAGCGGCCGGAGCCGGTGCCGGCGTCGAGTGTGACGACGCAGTCCACGGTGCGCTCAGCGCCGCCCGTCGAGCACGGCCGGGTTCGCGATCCAGCGCGGCCGCTCGCCGCGCAGATAGCGCTCGATCGCGTCGACGACGATCGCGCTCTGATGCCGCACGACGTCGACCGTGGCGCCGCCGATGTGCGGCGTCACCACGACCGACGGCAGGGCGAGGAAGCGGTGGCCGGGACGCAGCGGCTCGTCGCTCAGGACGTCGAGCGCCGCGCCCGCGAGCCGCCCGTCGCGCAGCATCTCGTAGAGCGCGTCCTCGTCGGCGAGGTGCGCACGCGCCGTGTTGATCAAGAACGCCGAGGGCTTCAGCATGGCAAGCCGGCCGCGGGAGAGGAGCCCGTGCGTCTCGGGCATGAGCGGCGCGTGCAGCGACACGATGTCCGCCTCGCGCAGCAGGTCGTCGAGCTCGACCAGCGCGACGCCGGGCGGCACCTCGGCGGGATGCGGATCGGCCGCGATCACGCGCGCCCTGAACGCGAGGAGCCGTCTCGCCACCTCGCGCCCGACGGCGCCGAGGCCGACGAGCCCGATGGTGAGGCCGCCGAGCTCGAACCCGGTGAAGCTCGTGTAGAGCGCGAGGAAGTCGGCCGCGCTCTCGAGCCGGACATCCCCTCCGCGGAACGCCTCCTGGATCGCGGGCAGCCGCCGGGCGAGCATCAGCATGAAGGCGAGGGTCAGGTCGGCGACGGCGTCCGCGTTGCGCCCCGGGGCGTGGAACACCGGCACGCCCTTGGCGGTGGCCAGCTCGAGGTCGACGTTCACCGGGTCGCCCCGGCAGCAGCCGATCATGCGGAGCCGGCACCCGTTCAGCACCTCGGCGTGCACCAGGTCCGCCTCGACGATCAGCACGTCGGCCCCGACCTCGCGGATGTGGGCGGCGAACTCGGCGCCGTCGAAGTGGATCGTCCCGCGCTCCTTCCAGTCCTCGTGCACGACCTCCATGAGGCGTTCGAGGCGCGCCCGTGCGCGCGGGTCGAAGGAGGCCGTGATCAGGGCCCGCATCGGCGTTTCAGGCCGCCAGCAGCCGGTGCACCAGCTCGATCACGTGCCGGCGCACCTGCTCGCGGATCGGGGCCGTGTGCACGCTGCCACCGAGGAGGCTCCGATAGGCGGTGCTGTCGAGCAGGTAGACGAGCAGCACGGAATGCACGGAGAGCATGAAGAGGCGCGACTCCGCATCGCTGAACGGGCGTCCGAGCCGCGCGAGCCACGCCGAGAACTGCTCCCAGCTCGGAGCCAGCACGTCGCGCTCGATGCCGAGGTCGGCGTCCGCGTCGTCGATGATGCGGCGCAGGAGGAGCTTCGGGACGTTCGGATTGCCCGCGAAGAAGTCGAAGAGCGCCCCCATGGCGACGTCGACGACGGCCCGCCGGTCGCGGCGGCGGCCGAGGAGCGGTGGCAGGGTGTTCTCGAGCAGGTCGACGATCTGGTCGAAGACGTTGCGAAAGACGGCGAAGTAGAGCGTCTCCTTCGATTCCCAGTGATAGTGGAGGCTCGAGATGTTCACCCCGGCGCGCGCCGCGATGTCGCGCGTCGAGGCACCCTCGTAGCCCCTGGCGGCGAACACCTCCTCAGCCGCCCCGAGGATGCGCGCCTTGGTCGAGCCCGGCGCCTCACGCGCCTTCTGCAGCGCCGATTTGATCCCGTCACCCGCGGTGATTCAATCGATTGACCCAGACGCTATCGCGCGTGCCCGCGGGAGTTGTCAAGGTCGGTTGACTCCTCCCGCGCGCGCTTCCCATACTCCGGCATGGGAGCGGGCCGGGCGTACGAGGACGAGCTGCGTGCCTCGTTGGACACCATGCTGCGGGAGGCAGGGGACTACTTCGCCATGGGAGGCCGCCTGCACGAGACGGTGCGGCGGCTCGCGTCCCGCCTGGAGGCCGAGGGGATTGCGTATGCGCTGCTCGGGGCAATGGCGCTCGGCCGGCACGGCTACGTCCGGATGACGGACGATGTCGACGTGCTGCTCACGGGCGAGGGCCTCGAGCGGTTCCGCGAGCGGCTGGCAGGCCGTGGCTACGTCGGCACGCACCCAGGGGCGACGCGTTCGTTCCGCGACACGGAGTCAGGTGTTCGCGTCGAGATCCTGGTGACCGGCGAGTACCCGGGGGACGGGAAGCCCAAGGCGGTCGCGTTCCCTGATCCGCGCGCGGCGGCAACCGAGGTAGAAGGGCTGCGCGTTCTTACGCTCCCCAGGCTCGTCGAACTCAAGCTCGCCTCCGGGATGAGCGCCCCGCACCGCCTGCGGGATCTTGCCGACGTCCAGGAGATCATCAAGGCCCGCCAGCTCGATGACGGGTTCGCTCTCGAGCTGGACCAGAGTGTTCGTCCGACGTACCTCGACCTGCTGCGCGCCGTACAATCCGCGCCCTCGTAGCACACGCTGAGCCGCCGTCCGGCCGCGCCATACGCGCGCCGCCGGCGCAGCCCTCAGTGAACGATCTTCTTGCGCAGCGCGAAGCGCACGATCTCCGCAGTGTTGTGGAGATCGAGCTTCTCCATGATGTGCTTGCGGTGCGTCTCGACCGTGTTGATGCTGACCGACAGCAGCGCCGCCACTTCCTTGTTCGTCTTCCCCTCGGCGATCAGCTGCAGCACCTCGCGCTCGCGGTCGGTGAGCAGCGCGAGGTTGTCCTCCACGTCCTGTCCCGCGGCGTCGCCGAGATACCCTTCGAGCAGGACCTTCGACACCGCCGGGCTGAAGAAGGAGCCGCCGCGTCCGATGGCCTTGATGGCCTTCAGCAGGTCCAGGTCCTCGGAGTCCTTCAGCAGATAGCCGCGCGCGCCGGCTTTCAAGGCCTGACGGACGTACACGTCGTCGGCATGCATGGTGAGGATGAGGACCCTCGTGCCGTCGTTGCGCTTGATGATCTGGCGGGTGGCCTCGATGCCGTTCAGCTCCGGAAGGGCGATGTCCATGACGACCACGTTCGGATGGATGCGCTGCGCGAGCTCGGTCGCCGTGCGGCCGTCGCCCGCCTCGCCGACGATCTCGATCTCCTCGTCGGACTCGAGGAGCCGCCGCAGGCCCTGTCGCACGACCGTATGGTCGTCAACCAAGAGGACTCTGATCTTTCCCATGATGCTTGCCTTCCCGGCTGCTTCTCACCACGGCTGGCTGGTCAGCCGCTGGCAGAGGTTCCCTCCCCTGTTGGTCCCTTGTCAAGGCCTCTTTCGATGCCGTCCTTTGGCGGGCCTCCCTCCCCCCCTCGCACTCCGCCAGCCGCCGGGCGAGCTCCTCGGCCCGCGCCTCGTGATGCCGCAGCGCGGCGATCTCCTTTACCATGGCGGCGAGCCTGCGGTCGGCAGCGCGGCGCGTCGACTCGAGCTGCTTGGCATGTCGGCGGCGCTCGGTCTCGAGCGCCGCCGAGAGGCGCGCGACCTGACTTTCGAGCTCTTGCACGGTGCGCGCAGGCGGCGTCGTACGGGCGGGCTTCCGAGGCGGCTTGGCCGGTGGACGACGGGACGGCACGTCAGTACAGCCGCGGCGCGCCGGGCGGCCGCGTCTTCCACCGTTTGTGCATCCAGAGCCACTGCTCCGGATGGCGCCGGACCATGTCCTCGAAGACGGCCGAGAAGCGCTGCGTGTTGCGCACGACGTCGGCTCGGGGATCGCCCGTCCGCTCGACCTGCATGATCGGCAGGACGTGCACCCGATGGCGGGCGCTCCGTCCCTCGCGCACGATGAAGGCGGGGACGATCGGCGCGTCGGTCCTGAGCGCGATGCGCGCGAGGCCCGCGTTGGTGCTCGCCGGGACACCGAAGAAATCGACGAACACGCCGAGCCCGCGCGTCGAGTTCTGGTCGAACGGCAGCACGAGCAGCCCGCGCTCGTGCAGGGCCGCGAGCACCGCGCGCGCCGCGTGACGCTTGCGGATCGTCCGGGTCCCGGCGCGGGCACGGAGCGCGTTCAGCCATCGATCGAGCAGCGGGTTGGCGATCGTGCGATGCACCATGTGGACGGGGTGTCCGCGCATGCCATGCGCGAAGACGAGGAGCTCCCAGTTGCCGAAGTGGCCGCTCAGCACGAGCACGCCCGTGCTTCGTTCCCACGAGGTCGCCTCGCGCCACCATTCCTCGTCGGCGAAGCGGACCATGTCGCGCAGGCGCTCGGCCGAGAGCCGCGGGAGATGCGCAAGCTCGACCGCCATCCGGCCGAGGTTCAGGAACGACGCGCGCAGGATGCGGCGCCGCTCGCGAATGGGCTTCTCGGGGAACGCGATCTCCAGGTTTCGCATCCCGACGCGGCGATGCCGCCGATCGAGCAGGTAGGCGACCAGGGCTGCGAGTTCGCCCACGCGCAGCGCGGCCCCGAGCGGCAACGCCGCGAGCGCGCCGAAGGCCGCACGGAGCGCGAGGTACTCGAGCCAGTCGCGCCCACCTGGTTGCGACTCGCCGCCCACCGTGGCGCGCATGCGGCGACGCCGCGCCGGCACGGGAGCGAGCGTCCGCTCGGCGATCGCGGCCATGGCGGCCGTCTACATGACGGTACCCCTCCCCTGCAAGGCGCAATCAACGGGGCGACGTTGGGTTGCCTTCCGCCGAGGCGCTGTGGTATCGGTTTTGGTGCTCGCTGGTCGTTGAGGAGAAGGCAGTTCCGTCTGACCCTCAAGTTATCCGGCGCAGTCAGTAATCAGGGAGGACGCAACTGTGGCCCAAGGTAAGGTGAAGTGGTTCAACAGCCAGAAGGGGTACGGATTCATCACCACCGACGAGGGTGAGGACGTGTTCGTGCATTACTCGGCGATCGGGGGCTCGGGCTTCCGGACGCTCGAGGAAGGGCAGCGCGTGTCGTTCGAGATCACGCAAGGTCCCAAGGGCCTGCAAGCGGCCAACGTCAGCAAGGTCGCTTGACGGCGCCCGGGCGCCCCGCGCGCGACTCTGCCGCGCGCGGTAGCTAGACGGCTCTAGAACTCGATCAGTACCTTGCCCTGGGCCGTGGGGCGCGTGAGCGCCTCGAATGCTCGAGGTGCGTCCTCGACGCCCACCACGTCGGTGACCAGGGGATCGACGTCGAGCCGACGCTCCTCGAGCGCGGCGAGGGCAACCGCGAACTCGGCCTTGGCATAGCCGAGCGCGAAGCGCACCACGAGCTCCTTCAGCACGGCCAGGCCGGGAACGATCTCGTCGGCGCCGAAGCAGACGCCGAGGACGACCACCGTGGCGCGCACGCCCGCCTGCGCGAGCGCGTCGTTCAACGTGCCACGGACGCCGACGCACTCGAACACCACCGCGGGGTCGCGGCCGGTCAGCGCCTGCACGCGCGAGCCCGCATGCTCCCGTCCCGGCTGCACGGTCGCCGCCGCGCCGAGGCGGCGGGCGAGCGCGGCGCGACCCTCGGCGGGCTCCGAGACGACCACGGTGGCCCCCGCCGCGCGACACCAGAGGAGCGTCGTCAAGCCAATGGGACCGCCGCCCATGACGAGGCAGGGGGTGCCGGCGCCGACCGGCGCCATGCGGACCCCGTGCAGCGCGACCGCCAGCGGCTCGACGAGGGCGGCGGCACGAAAGCCGACGCGCTCCGGGATGCGCAGGCAGCTCGCGGGGTGGACACGCACGTACTCGGCATAGGCGCCGGGCAGGTCGCCGAGGCCGATCGAGCGCACGGCGGCGCACCGGATGCCGTCGCCCGCCAGGCAGGCGGCGCACTCCCCACAGGCCATGTAGGGCAGCGCCACCACCGGCTCCCCGAGCCGCCAGCCCGACACACCGGATCCGAGCGCCGCCACCTCGCCGGCGAACTCGTGGCCCATGACCGTGCCGGACGGGAGGGTCTCCGCCGCATGCAAGTCCGAGCCGCAGATGCCACAGTCACGCACCCGGACGAGCAGCTCGCCGGGCTCCGGTTCGGGGCGCGGGACCTCCTCGACGACGAGACGGCCCGCCTCTCTCAGCACCGCGGCGCGCACCGGACCCTCCCTGTGAGGGCCGGGACGCTACACCTCGGCTCGCGAGCGCGTCAACCCGGAGGAAACTCATCAGCGCGCGAGCGGGCGCCACGCGCCGGCGTGGATCCAGCGCACGTAGGCGGCCAGCGCGCGGACGTCGTCCTCGGGGAGGAAGCGGCCGAAGGCTGCCATCTTGATCGCCTGGCGACGAAAGAAGAACGCGCTGATCGGGTGCTCGGTGATTCGCCGGATCTCGCCCTCCGCGATCCAGTGCCAGAGCTCCTCGTCGCTGCGCACGAGGTCGTCGAAGTCCGCACCCCAGTAGCCCGGCACGTAGCCCTTGAGCGAGCCCGGGTTGGGTACGCCACCAGCGCCGAGCGGACCGTGGCAGGCGAAGCAGCCGAGCTCCGTGGCGAGATCCGCGCCGCGGGCGGCGAGGGGCTCCTCGGGTAGCACCTGGCCGGAGGCGGCGCGCAGATAGGCGACCAGGTCCTCGAGCTCGGCGGCGCTCAGGTAGCCGCGGAACGCAGGCATGCGGTGCGCCGCCGCCTCCATGCGGGCCCGGTAGTCCGGGTTCTCGCGCTTGCGGCGGGGCGCGCCGTCGAGCACGTACTCGCGCAGGTCGTCGGCGCTCTTGACGAACATCATCTGGGTCTGTCCGGTGAAGGGCGGCACGCTGCCTTCCTCGCTGCCCGGGTTGCGCGTGCCGCCGGTGCCGTCGGGCCCGTGACAGCCGAAGCAGCCGAGGCCCGCGGCCACGCGCCGGCCGCGTGCCGCCGGAGTGTCCTCGAGCGCGAGCACGCGTGCGCGAACGAGCGGGTAGGCGAGCCAGGCCGACTCGACGAGCGCCAGCGTGATCCACGCCCGCGCGATCAGCGTACGGATGCGCGCTCCCCACATGCTCGCCCTCGCTTGACAGCCGGACGTCGCGCGCGATTCTCTGGATCACCCCGCATGTCGTGCCGGCTCGTTCTCATGGCCCTCGTGCTCACCGCGGCGACCGCCCGCGCCCAGGGCCTGGCCGAGCTGCTGGGCGGCGTGGCGGCCAACGCGCGCTTCGACGTCCCGGCGCGCGCCGACGTGCGCATCACGCGCGACACGGCGATCAGCCGCGCCGTGATGCTGGGCCGCGGACGGGTCGTCTACTTCGAGGTGAAGGAAGGCGTGCGCGCCCTGATCCATCCGGGCAAGGCGCTGGTCCAGAGCGGCGGGCGCGCGGCTCCGGCGGTGATGGGTCTCGCCCTTCCCGCCACCGACCTCCTGCTCGAGGACCTCGCGGTGTTCACCGCCGCGACGCTGCGCACGCCGCTGGTGAGCGACGACAGCCCCGCGGGCGTCGTCGTCAACGGCGCGCCGGCCTACCCGTCGGCATACGCGTTGCTCGTCTACACCCTCGACCGCGAGCGGCGGGCCAGCGTCCGGACGCAGTACTACCGGGGCACGACCAGCAACCTGGTGAAGATCCGGCGCGACGGCGCCCTCATCCAGCTCGACGGCCACTGGCGTCCCGGCGAGGTCACCGTCGAGAACTTGCCCGAGGGTACCTCCACGCAGCTCCGCCTCGCGTGGCGGGCCGCGCCGGACGTGCCCGCCTCCCTCTTCACGCCCGCCGGACTCCGCGGCCCATCGACCATCGAGTGGCCGCCGGACTAGGGGGTCCGCTCCACGGTGACGACGGGCGCCCCGCGGACTGCCTCCGGCGCGAGGGCCGCGGCGGGCGGGCTCGGCACGTCGGCTCAGTGGAGCGTCTCGGAGCCGCCCGGGCCGCTCGGTCCCTCGTGCTCGTCGGGCCGGGGCGCTGCATGGGCCAGGGCCTCGTCGGTGGCGTAGAGGCGGAGCGCGCCGCGCACCGCGAGGCCGACGCCTTCCTGCGCGGTGCACGCCACCACCTCCGGCTCGCCGCCGCGCACGAGGGACACGAGCGCGCGCAGGTGGCCGTGCGCGACGTCGAGCACGACCTCGCTCGCCACCAGGCCCGCGGCACCGAGCTCGGCGAGCGCGAGGTCGGCGAACGGGCGCACGTCGTCGACGGGCCGCGCATCGGAGAGTTCGCGGGCGCGCGCCGGATCGAGCGGAACCGTGAGCGCTCTGCCGTCCTCGCAGCGGAGCTCGGCGCGGCCTCGACCACACCGCTGGCAGAGGCGGACCCGCACGAGCTCGAGCCGCTTCATCACGTCACCGCCCGCATAGCGCCCGGTACGCGAGCGGTCAACCAACGAGCCCGCGACGGCTCGCGTGCTGGTCGAACGACAGCGGATCCCGGGTACGTCGCTCGGCTTGACACTCTCCGAGACCGCCGATAGAGCGGCACTGTCGTGAAGCGGCTCCGTATCGCCCTGCTGATCGGCCTGTTCCTGGTGCCGGTCCTCGTGCACGGGCACCGCCACGACACGCTCGGTTCCAGCGCTCGGCCGTGCGCGGTGTGCGTTGCGGCGCATCACTCGCCGGCACTCGGCGCGCCCGCGGTTGCCGTCTCGTCCCCTGCCATCGCCGTCCACAGCGTCCACGCACGCCCGGCGGCGGCGCCGGCGAGGGGGGAGCGGCCGGCTCGCACCGGGCGCGCCCCACCCCGCGCCCCCGTCTCGCTCGACGTCTAGCCGCCGCCGCACCCTCGCGGGTGCGCCGGCGGTCATGGGCCGGTGCACCGGGGAGAGGAGTGAAGGCGATGGAACGCGTTCACCGAAGATGGGGCGCGGCCGCCCTGGCAGCGGTGCTCGCCATGGGCGCGCGTCGGGTCCGCGCCGAGGACGTGCCGATCGAGCAGCTCCGGCGCGAGCTGCGCGACATGCAGGGCCAGCTGGAGAAGCTCCAGGAGCAGATCAAGAAGCAGCAGCAGGTGATCGACAAGCTGAGCGCCGGGCAGCAGAAGGCGCCGGCGACCGCGGCGGCGCCTCCGCCCGCCGCGACGGCGGCGGACGAGGAGCGCCTGAAGCGGCAGGTGACCGAGCAGGTCCTGCGCCGCATGCAGCCGGCGCTCGCCGCCGCGAACAAGACCTTCCCGTCGCAGTTCAATCCGGCGATCGGGCTGATCCTCGACAACGTCTTCTCGTACAGCGAGAAGGACCGCGGCGACTTCGAGTTCCGCGCCGCCGAGCTGGGTCTCTCGGCCTCGGTCGATCCGTTCGCACGCGGCTACGCGATCATCACGGGCTCGCCCGACGGGTTCGACGTGGAGGAGGCGGCGATCGTGACCACGTCGCTGCCCTACAACCTGACGCTCAAGGGCGGCCGCTTCTTCGCGGACTTCGGGCGTCTGTCGAAGTTCCACGACCACGACCTGCCGTTCGTGAACCGGCCCATTGCCCTCGACCGGTTCATCGGCGGCGAGTCGCAGGCCGACGGGGTGGAGCTGAGCTACCTGGTCCCCCTGCCCCAGTACCTGACCCTCACGGCGGGAGCGTACAACAAGCTCGGCGCGGAGAACGACCGGGTCAGCAACACGGCGCCACGTGACTTCTCGCAGTTCACCTACCTCGGCCGCGCCGCCACGTTCTTGAACCTGAACGACGCCAACAGCATCGACCTCGGCACGAGCTACGCCTACACGCCCGAGGTGAAGGTGGACAACGGCGCGAGCCGCCACCTGGCCGGCATCGACCTCACCTACCGCTACATCCCGCTCAGCCAGGCCTCGTATCGCGGGCTCATCTGGGGCAGCGAGTTCCTCTACAACCAGGAGGACCGCCCCGTCGGCGGCTTCCCCGCGGCCGAGCCCGCGCTCAGCCTGGCGCGCGGCCTCGGTCTCCCGCCCGCCGCACCGGCGGTGGCCGACCCGCCGGCGTCGCTCGTCTTCAAACGACGGGACGCGGCGAGCTTCTACAGCTACCTCGAGGCGCGGCTCTCTCGGCGCTTCCATCCGGGCTTCCTGTTCGACTGGGTCCAGGACGTCGACCACGTTACCGGCGATACCAAGGGGTACTCGCCCTACCTCACGATCTGGGCCTCCGAGTTCCAGCGCTTCCGGCTCCAGTACACGCGCCTCGATGCCCCGGAAGGCCACGACAACCAGTTCTTCCTCCAGTGGACGGTGATCCTCGGCAGCCACGTGCACGGCTTCCGCGATCGATAGGAGTCATGACCATGATGCGTCTCATCCGATTGCCTTTCGTGCTGAGCTTGGCCCTGCTCGCCGCCGCCGCGACCGGCGCCGACAAGCTCAAGGTGGTGACCACCATCCCCGACCTCGCCGACATGACCCGCCAGATCGGCGGCGACCAGGTCGACGTGACGAGCCTCGCCACCGGCGTCGAGGACATCCACGCCGTGCCGATGAAGCCGAGCTTCGCCGTGACGCTGAATCGCGCCGACGCGGTCGTGCTCCTCGGTCTGGAAGCGGAGCACGCCTTCCTCCCCGCGCTGCTCGAGGCGGCGCGCAACCCGAAGATCCTGCGCGACACGCCCGGCTACATCGACTGCTCCGTCTACATCACCCCGCTCGACGTCCCGACCCGCATCGACCGCTCCCTCGGCGATGTGCATCCCATGGGCAACCCGCACTACAACGTCGATCCGGTGATGGGGAAGGAGGCGGCGCGGGCGATCGCCGACGGGCTGTCGCGGCTCCGCCCCGAGCACGAGGCCGACTTCAAGAAGAACCTCGCCGCCTTCGAGGCGAAGCTCGACGCCGCGATCGCGCGCTGGGAGCGCGAGGCGGCGCCGCTTCGGGGGAAGAAGCTGGTGAGCTATCATCCCGATCTCATCTACTTCGCCGAGCGTTTCGGCATGGAACCGGTGGGCACGATCGAGATCCGGGCGGGCGTCGACCCGACGCCGGGGCACATCGCCGACCTCGAGGAGCGCATGCGCCGCGAGAAGGTGGACCTGGTCGTGCGCGAGCTGCACTATCCGGCGGGGCTGGCGGAGACGGTCGCGCGGGCGACCGGCGCGAAGCTGGTCGAGCTGCCGGTGATGACGGGCGGCGTCCCCGAGGCCAAGGACTACATCAGCTTCATCGACTACGACCTGCACACGATGCTGAAGGCCGTGCAGGGGAGCTGATGCCGGGCGCTCTCCTGACCTTGCGCGACGTGAGCCTCGGCTACGAGGGCCGCCCCGTCCTCCAGCATCTCACGCTCGCCATCGAGCGGGGCGAGTTCCTCGCCCTCCTCGGCCCCAACGGCGCCGGCAAGACCACCCTGCTGCGCGGGCTCGTCGGGCTCATCCCGGTGCTCGCCGGCGAGCTGACCTACGGGCTCGACCGCCGCGCGAGCCCGCCGGGATACGTGCCGCAGCGGGACACGCTCGACCCGATCTTCCCGCTCTCGGCGCTCGAGGTCGTCGTGATGGGGACGTACGCGCGCCTGCGCCCCCTGCGCCCCGTCGGCGGGCGCCAGTGGCGGCTCGCGGCCGAGTGCCTGGCGCAAGTGGGACTCGCGGCGCTCGCGCCGCATCCTTTCTGGTCGCTGTCGGGCGGCCAGAAGCAGCGCGTCCTGATCGCGCGTGCGCTCGCCGCCGAGCCGGAGCTGCTCCTCCTCGACGAGCCGACGGCCGGCGTCGACCCGGGCGCCTCGGCGGCGATCATGGAAACGATCACGCGCCTCAATCGCGAGCGCCGCCTGACCGTCGTCCTCGTGACGCACCAGCTCCGGCTCGTCCGGCCGGTCGTCCAGAGCGTCATCTGGGTCGACGCAGGCAGCGCCACCAAGGGCCCGACGGAGGTGATGCTGGCCCCGGAGCGGATCGCCGACGTCTTCGGCGCGCTGGCGGCCGGCGGATGAGCGCGCTCGCCGAGATCCTGAGCCCGGACTTCCTCCTGCGCGACGCGCTCTTCGGCAGCATCCTCGTCGGCGTCGTCTGCCCGCTCGTCGGCGCCTACTTCGTCCTGCGCCGGATGATCTTCCTCGGCGTCGCCCTCCCGCAGCTCTCGGCCGCCGGCATCGCGTCGGCATTCGTCGCTTTTCAATTCCTCGTCGGGCCGCACGAGCACGGCCAGGTGAGCGAGCGCGCCCTCGCCATGGCGGGCTCGTTCGCCTTCACCCTCGGCGGCCTGCTCGTGCTCGCCGCCTTCGAGCGCCAGGGAAAGGAGACGGTCGAAGCGCGGATCGGCGTCACCTACGCGGTCGCGGCCGCGCTCACCATCCTCTTCCTCGCCGCCGATCCGCACGGCGACGCGCAGATGGTGAACCTGCTGAAAGGCGACATCCTCGCGACGACCTCGACGAGCCTGGCCGTGCTGGTCGGGGTGTTCGGCGCGGTCACTGCCGTGCTCTTCGCCTTTCGCAAGGAGTTCCTCCTGGTCTCCTTCGACCGCGACCTCGCCGTCGTCTTCGGAAAGCGCGTTGGCCTCTGGGACGGGCTCCTCTACCTCCTGATCGGCGTGACGATCTCGCTCGGCGTGATGACCGCGGGCCCGCTCGTGACCTTCGGCTTCCTCGTCGTCCCGCCGCTGACGGCGCGTCTCGTGACCCGCCGGATGCTGTCCTTCTCGCTCGTCGCGGCGGTGCTGGGGGGCGCCTCGGCCTTCGGCGGCTTCTACCTCGCCTACCGAATCGACCTGCCGCTCGGCCCGGCGGAGGTGGCCCTCGCGAGCCTGCTCCTCGCGTTGGTCGGGGCCGGGACCGCGCTCCGGCGGGCGGTCGGCCGCCTGGCGTCGTGAGCGCGGTCCTTCCCCTCTGCTTCACCGCCTCCGGCGCCGCGGCGCTCGCGCTCGAGCTGCTCTGGATGCGCTCGGCCGGGCTCGTCCTCGGCGCCACCGCCCCGACGGTCGCCACCGTCCTCGGCTGCTACTTCGCCGGGCTCGGTCTCGGGGCGGCCGCCGGGTGCAGGCCGTCGGCCCGCCCGGTCCGGCGCTATGCGCTCCTGGAGCTCGGCGCGGCAGCCGCGACGCTCTGGTCGGTCGCCGTGCTCCACGCCCTCGCCCTCCCCGCTGCGCAGCCGGCGCTCGCCGCGGGTGGTGCCGCGGCGCGGGTCGGCGCGGTCGCCGTGGCCGTCCTGCCCGCCACGATCTGTCTCGGCGCGACGCTGCCCGCCATCGGCGACGCGCTCGTCCTGCCGGGCGCCGTGGGATGGCGAGGCGGGCTGCTCTACGCCCTCAACACGCTCGGCGGCGCCGTGGGGATCGGGGCGATGGGCTTTGGCCTGCCGGCGGCGGTCGGCGTGCAGGCGAGCTACGGCGTCGCGACGGCGACCAGCGCGCTGGCCGGGATGCTCGCGCTCGCGGTCGGCGAGTCGGGGACGGCCGCCCCGCCGGTTGCCCGGGAGCCAGGGCGTCCGGCGCGCCTCCATGCCGCCGCTGCCGGCGCTGGCGCGGTGGGCCTCGCGCTCGAGGTGCTCTGGACGCGCTTGTTCGCGCAGGTCCTCCACAACTCGGTCTACTCCTTCGCCGCCGTGAGCCTGGTCTTTCTCGTCGCGCTCGCCTCGGGTGCGGCGCTCGGCGCCGTCACCCTCCGCCGCGTCTCCGGCGCGTCGGTCGCCACCGCCAGCCTGATCGCGGCCGCACTGGCAACGAGCGGTGGCGTCTGGGTCTTCGTCCGCGCCACGGACGGCCTCGCCTACGTCGGCATGCGGACGGGGCTTCTCGAGTACGTCATCCGCATCGTCGGGATCGCGGCCGCGACGGCCGGACCCGCCGCGCTCGCTTCCGGGGCGGTCCTCCCCGCCCTCTGGGCCGCGTTCGGCGACCGGCGCGGTGCGGCGCGCCCGATCGGGGAGCTCGCGGCGGCGAACGCTCTCGGAGCCGCGGCGGGCGCCCTCACCGCGGCCTTCGTGATCGTGCCGACGGTCGGCCTCCGCGCCGGCTTCCTCCTGGCGGCCGCCACCTACCTCGTCCTCGCCGGAGCGGTCGCGCCGGGACGGGGAGCGCTTCGCGCCCTCGCCGGCGCGGCGTTGCTCGCCGTCGTCCTGCTCGATCCAGCGCGCGCACCGATCACGCACCTCGCCGCGGGCGAGACGCTGCGCGCGGAGGCGGAAGGCGCCGGCGGCATCGTCACGGTCGTCGACACGGGCGAGGACCTCCAGCTCCGGCTGGACAACTACTACGTGCTCGGCGGCAGCGCGGCGGCGCGCAACGAGCGCCGGCAGGGCCTCGTGCCGCTGCTGCTCCATCCGAGCCCGCACCGTGCCGCGTTCATCGGCATGGCGACCGGGATCACCGCGAGCGCCGCACCGGCCCTCGGTGTCGACGAGACGGCGGTCGTCGAGCTCGTCCCGGAGGTCGCGGCCGCGGCGCGCGTGCACTTCGGAGCGTGGAACGGCACGCTCCTCGGTCGGCCCGCCGTCCGCCTCGTCGTGGAGGACGGTCGTCGCTGGCTGGCCGCGACCGCCGACCGCTTCGACGTCGTCGTCTCCGACCTCTTCATCCCCTGGCATGCCGGCGCCGGGAACCTCTACGCGCGCGAGATGTACGACGCGGCCGCCGCGCGCCTCGCCCCGGGGGGGCTCTTCTGCCAGTGGCTGCCCCTCTACCAGCTGACGCGCGAGGAGTTCGACATCATCGCGCGGACGTTCCTCGCCGTCTTCCCGCGGGTGAGCCTGTGGCGCGACGACTTCTACCCCGACCGCCCGGTCGTCGCCCTGGTCGGCGGGCGCGGCCACACGGGACCGGACCTCGCCGGCGTCGGCGCGCGTCTCGCGGCCCTGCCCGACTGGGCCCGGGACCCGTTGCTCGCCACCCCGCAAGGCCTGGCGATGCTCTACCTCGGCGAGCTGTCGGCGCTCCCCGACGTCATCCCCCCGGGACCGCTCAACTCCGACGATCGACCGCTGATCGAGTTCCTCGCCCCGCGCCTCACGCGCATCAATTCCGCGGGCGACAAGGACTGGTTCACGGGCGACGCCCTTGCCGCATTCACCGACGAGCTCGCCGCCCGCGCCAGCACCGGCTCCCCCGACCTCGACGCCGCGCGATCGGCCGGTGCCGCGCTCTACCGCTACGCGCTGGCCATGGAGCGGCACGACCAGGCGGCGGCCGCCCGTTTCGAGGCCGACGTGCGCCGCCTCGTGCCGGACGTCATCGCGAACGCGGAGGCGCCGGGCGCCACCCTGGCCGACGCGCGCCGCACGCTCTCCGCGCTTCGCGACGAGCAGGAGCACGTCCGCCACGCCCTCGACGCCATGCGGCGACGGCTCGAGTCGCTCGACGACGCCACCGGAGCCCCGCCGTGAGACACCAGCTCGCGCTTCTGGCTCTTGCTCTCGGCTGTGCGCACCCGGTCGCCGCCCCGCCACCGCCCGAGCTGTCCCGCACGGTGGCCGTCCTGACGCCGAACAACTTGACCGGCGACCCGCTTCTCGTGGCGGGCGCCTCCTTCTTCGAGAAGTACGCCGCCCCGAGCGCGCGCGTCACGGTGTCCGACGTGCTCGCCGCCGAGGCACGCCTCCAGCTCGCGCGGCGCGGCTTCGACGTCGTACCGGCCGAGACGGTGGAGGGCGGGACGCGCGGCCGGGCGCCCGGCAGCGCCCGGGCCGCGGGCGAGCTGGCGAAGCAGGCCGAGCTGCCGGGGCTCGCGCTCTACCTCGAGATCCGGCGCTGGGACCCCGATGCGCCGACGCATCCGGCCTTCGTGCTCGTCGGTCTCGCGGCGAGCCTCGTCGATCCCGCGAGCGGCCGCGTCCTGTGGAGCGCGGACCACCCCGTCCGGCCGGTGCCCACGCCCGGCGAGGTGGCGGTCGGGCCGGCGTACGTCACCGCCGCGCGCAAGGTCATGGAGGAGCTGCTCGCGCCCCTCGGGGCGGAGCGCCCGCCGGCGTCGTGACCCGCGCGTACCACACCGGTACGACGAAGAGGTTCAGCCAGGTCGACGTGAAGAGCCCGCCGACGATGACCAGCGCCATCGGCTGCTCGATCTCCCCGCCGGCGCGCCCGCCGAGCAGCAGGAGCGGCAGCAGCGCGATACCGGTCACGAGCGCCGTCATGAGGATCGGCGCCAGCCGGTCGGCGGCCGCCCTGACCAGCCCGGCATGGTCGAGCACCCGGCCGTGCGCGCGCTCCACCTGCTGGAAGTAGGCGATCAGCACGATGCCGTTGCGGATGGTGATGCCGAAGACGGTGACGAACCCGACGATCGCGCCGAGCGAGAGCTGCCCGCCGCCCGCCAGCAAGACGGCGGCGAGCCCGCCCACGAACGCGAGCGGCACGTTCACCATGGTGAGCGCGGCGAGCCGCGCCGAGCGGAAGTCGAGGACGAGAAGGACGAAGATGCCGAGCAGCGCGAGGACGCCGAGGCCGACGAGCCGCTGGCGCGCCGCCGCGGCGGCCGCGTACTCGCCGCCCACCTCGGCGTAGACGCCCGCCGGCAGTGCGGTCGCCGCCACGGCGCGGCCGACGTCGTGCGCCACGGCGTCGAGCGCGCGCCCGCGGGCGTCGAGGCGCACGAGAATGGTGCGCACGCCGTCCTCGTGCATGATCGCCGTGCGCAGCGGCGCGATCTCGACGTCGGCGACGGCGCCGAGCGGCACGATCCGTCCCTCCGCCGTCACCAGCGGCAGCCGGGCGAAGCGCTCGGGGTCGGCGGCCGCGTCGGAGGCGACGCGGAGGACGACGTCGGCCTGGCGCTCGCCCTCGAGGAGGCGCCCGACCGGCACGCCCCCGAGGGCGCTGCGCACCGCGCGCTCGACGGCGGCCGCCGGCACGCCGTACTGCAGGAGATCGTCGCGGCGCGGGTGGATGCGCAAGCCGGGCGCGGCGAGCGCCCCGGGCGCGTGGAGATCCACCACGCCGGGGACCGCCGCGACCCGCTCGCTCAGCGTGGCGGCCGCCTGCTCGAGGCTCGGCAGCTCCAGCCCGCGCAGCCGGATGACCAGCTCGGCGCCGGCGCCGCCGAGCAGCTCCTCGATGCGTTCGTTCAGGAATTGCTTGATGTCGAAGGCGAAGCCGGCCACGCCGCCGGCCTCCTCCCGGAGCGCCTCGGTCACCGCCTCCGCATCGACGTCGGGTGCGAGCTGCACCATCATCTCGCTGCGCTCGGGGCCCCAGACGTCCTCCGAGAGGGTCGAGCGGCCGATCACCTGCGCCACCGAGCGCACGCCGGGGACGGCGAGGAGGCGCCTGCCCACCTCGGAGCCCACCCGGACCGACTCCGCGAAGCCCACCCCCGGCGCACCGGTCATGTGCATCACGAAGTTCGTCTCGTGGAACTCGGGCAGGAACTCGAGGTGCGTGAGAGGGCTCAGGCCGACGGCCACTGCGACGGCCGCGAGGCTGCCGGCGAGGACGGGCGCCGGGCGGGCGAGCACGCGGGCGAGCGCCCGCTCGTAGCGGCGGCGGAGCGCCGCCATGAGCCGTGGCGGCTCCGGATGGCGCGCGACGGCGCCCGGGAGCAGCACGAGCGCCAGCGCCGGCGTCACCGTGAGCGCGACGCCGAGCGAGGCGAGCGTCGCCAGCACGTAGGCGAGCGCCAGCGGGCGGAACAGCGCGCCCTCGAGACCGCCGAGCAGGAAGACGGGCAGGAAGACGAGGGCCACCATGACCGTCGCGTAGACGACGGCGCTGCGCACCTCCACCGAGGCGGCGAGCACGACGTCGAGGGGGCGGGCGCCGGCGGGCGCGCCGCGCAGCCGCCGCCAGGCGTTCTCGACGTCGATGATCGCGTCGTCCACCACCTCCCCGACGGCGATCGCGAGGCCGCCGAGCACCATGACGTTGAGGGTCGCGCCCGCCGCGCGCAGCACGGCCACGGCCGCGAGCAGCGAGAGCGGGATGGCGACCACGCTCACCATCGCCGCCCGCAGCTCGGCGGTGAAGACCAGGAGCACGAGCGTTACCAGGACGGCGCCGGCCAGGAGCGCGCGGCGCAGGTTGCCAAGGGCGTGCGTCACGAAGCTCGCCTGGCGGAACATCGTCCGCTCGACGCGCACGTCGGCGGGCAGCGCGCGCACGATCGCCTCGAGCGCGTCCTCGACCGCCGCGGTGACGGCCAGCACGTTCTGCTCGGGCTGCTTGGTGACGAGCAGCACGACGCCGGGCTCGCCGTTCACGATCGCGTCGCCCACGGCGACCGCCGGCCCCTCCCCCACGTCGGCGACCGCGGCGAGCGGCACGGGCACGTGATTCCGGCCCGGGAGCGGCGCCCGCGCGAGATCGCCGGCGCCGTGCAGCCGGCCGTCGAGCCAGGTGGGCAGCCGCTGCCCGCCGCGGTCGAGGAACCCCGAGCCGCCCGGCGCGTCCGCCGCGGCAGCGGCGGTGGCGAGGTCGTCGAGCGTCGCGCGGGCCGCCAGCAGCCGCTCCGGGGTGGTCGTCACCTGTACCTGGCGGATGCCGCCGCCGTAGATCACCACGTTGGCGACCCCCGGCACGGCCAGCAGCCGCGGGCGGATGGTCCATTCGGCCAGGTCGCGCAGGACGAGCGGCGACGCGCCGCGCATGCCGATCGCCAGGATCGTCGTCAGCGCCGAGGAGAGCGGCGAGACCGCCGGGCGCGTGCCCGGAGGCAGCTGCTCGGCGGTGAGCGCGAGCCGTTCGATCACGACCTGGCGAGCTCGGTAGGGATCGGTCCCGTAGGGGTAGATGGCGGTCAGCACGGCGAGGCCCGCGATCGACGACGAGCGCAGCGTCGCCAGCTCGGGCGCGCCGCCGAGCGCGCGCTCGAGCGGCCGGGTGACGAGGGCCTCCACGTCCTCGGCCGCGAGCCCCGGCGCTTCCACCTGGACCTCGACGATCGGCGGGGCGAACTCGGGAAAGACGTCGAGGGGGGAATGACGCGCCGCGTAGAGGCCGCCCACCAGAAGCGCCGCGGCGAGGAGGAAGACGACTTCGCGGTTACGGAGCGCCGCGCCGACGAGTCGGCCCACCATGGGCTACGCCATCAGGCCGTCGTGCAGGACTCTGGCGGCATGGGATGGGACGGCGCGAACATAGGCCAGCCCTCCCCGCGCCTCAAGCCTTCATCTGCCCTCGGGATCGACCGTCCCTCACGGCAACCGGGGTGTGACGCTCACGCACGTTGATGTAGAGTCCTCGCGTGAAGCGGGCGATCCATCTCCCCTCCGTCCGGACCTCCCTGCGCCTCCTCCCCGTCGGCAAGAAGCTCGGCCTCATCGTCGTCCTCTTCGTCTTCATCGTCGCCTGCCTGCTCATGCTCGCCAACGCGCAGATGGAGATCCTGTCGGCGGTGCGGGCCTACGTGGGCGGCGAGGGCCTGTGGTCGAAGGGCGAGAAGGACGCCGTCCACCATCTTGCGCGCTACGCCGACACGCGACACGAGCGCGACTACCGCCGGTATCTCGCCGCCATCGCCGTGCCGCTCGGCGACAAGCAGGCGCGGCTCGAGCTCGGGAAGCCCAGGCCGGATCTCCACGTGGTGCGGCAGGGATTCGTCCGGGGGCGCAATCATCCTGACGACGTCGGCCGCCTGGCGATGCTCTTCCGGCGGTTCCGCCACGAGAGGTACATGGCGAAGGCGATCGCCATCTGGACCGCCGGCGACCGCTACATCGCCGCGATCGCCGAGCGGGGCGAGGCGCTCCACGCCGAGATCGGCTCCGGCCGGCCGAATGCGGAGCGCGTCGGCGCGCTCCTCCGCGAGATCAGCCGGCTCGACCAGCGCGTGACGCCGCTCGAGGACGCCTTCTCGCGCACGCTCTCCAAAGGGGCACGGCACGTCAAGCGGCTGCTGCTCGAGATCACGGTGCTGATCGCCGCGCTCCTGCTGAGCAGCGGCGTGCTGCTCTCCTGGATGATGCTGCGGCACATTCGCGCCTGGGAGGCGCGCTACCGCCACCTCCTCGACACGGCCAACGACGCCATCATCGTGGCCAGCCTCGAGACCGGCATCATCCTCGACGCGAACCGCAAGACCGAGGAGCTGCTCGGCGTCCCGGTGAGCCGCATCCTCGGCACGCGCCAGGCGGAGCTCCACCCTGAGAGCGAGCAGGACACGTACCGGCGCCTCTTCGCGGAGGAGGTCCGCACCGGCCATGCGACCAACGGCGACCTGCATCTCCGCCGCGCGGACGGGCAGCTCGTGCCGGTCGAGATCAGCGCCGCGGTCACGGAGCTCGGCGGACGGGCCGTCGTGCAGAGCATCTTCCGGGACATCACCGAGCGCACGCGCGCCGACCGGGCGCTGCGCGAGAGCGAGGAGCGCTATCGCGGGCTCTTCGAGGACGCCAACGACCTGGTCTACACGCACGACCTGGCGGGCAACTTCACGTCGATCAACAGGGCGGCCGAGCGGATCACCGGCTACCCGGCGACCGAGGCGACCCGCGTGAACCTTGCCCAGATCGTCGCGCCCGAGCACCTGGAGCTCGCCCGCGAGATGGTGAGCCGCAAGGTCGTGTCCGGCGGCCCGACGGTCTACGAGCTGGACGTCATCACCAGGGACGGCGGCCGCGTGCCGCTCGAGGTGAGCACGCGGCTCATGCTGCGCGACGGCAAGCCGGTGGGCGTGCAGGGCATCGCGCGCGACATCCGGGAGCGGCGGCGGATCGAGGCGGAGCGGGCAGAGCTGCTTGCCCGCGAGCAGGCCGCGCGTGCCGAGGCGGAGCTCGCGAACCGCGCCAAGGACGAGTTCCTCGCCACGCTCTCGCACGAGCTGCGGACGCCGCTCAGCGCCATCCTCATCTGGGCGCGCCTCCTGCGCTCCGGCCGGCTCGAGCCGGAAGCCCGGACCCGCGCGCTCGAGGTGATCGAGCGCAACACGAAGCTCCAGGCTCGCCTCATCGAGGACCTCCTCGAGGTCTCGCGCATCATCGCCGGCAAGCTGCGTCTCGAGCTGACGCCCGTCGACCTGGCGGCAACCGTCGAGAGCGCCATCGACGCGGTCCGTGCGGCGGCCGATGCGAAGGAGATCACCCTCGAGTGCGAGCTCGACCACGGCATCGGGCCTGTGCGCGGCGATCGCAACCGGCTGCAGCAGATCGTCTGGAACCTCGTCGCCAACGCCATCAAGTTCACGCCGAGCGGCGGGCGCGTCGCCGTCCGGCTCGAGCGCGACGCGCACGGCGCCGTGATCAGCGTGCGCGACACGGGCATCGGGATTCCGGCCGACTTCCTGCCGCACATCTTCGAGCGCTTCCGGCAGGCCGACAGCACGAGCACGCGCGCGCACGGGGGGCTGGGGCTCGGGCTGGCGATCGTGCGCCACCTGGTCGAGCGGCACGGCGGCACGGTGACGGCCGCGAGTCCGGGCGAGGGCCAGGGCGCCACCTTCACGGTGCGGCTCCCGGTGCCGGCGAAGGATGTCGAGGCGGGCGACGCCGCGTGGCTCAGCGGGCTCGCGCGACGCCCCGGCCCGAGCCCCCTGTCGCTCCACGGCCTCCACGTGCTCCTCGTCGAAGACGAGTCCGACATGCGCGAATCGGTGACCGTGAGCCTCGAGCTGTGCGGCGCACGCGTGACGGCCGTCGGCGCCGCGCCGGCGGCGCTCGAGATACTCGACCGCGACCCGCCCGACATCGTCCTCTGCGACATCGGCATGCCGGGCGAGGACGGCTACGCGCTGGTGCGCAAGATCCGATCGCGCGGCGCGGAGCGAGGCGGGCAGATCCCGGCGGTCGCGCTCACGGCGTATGCCCGGGACGAAGACCGCAGCCGCGCGCTCGACGCGGGTTTCCAGATCCACGTCGCCAAGCCGGTCGAGCCGACCGAGATCGCGCGCGTCGTCGCCGACCTCTGCCGCTCGACGGCGCGCGTCGGCCGGGTGGCGGCCGCGAGGGGACGGTAGGTACCGGGTCTACATCTTCTCAGACGAGCTCGTCGAGGTCCTCGATGGGGCGGCAGACCGCATGGTAGGCCGCCCGCGCGAGGCTCTCGCCGTCCGCCTCGGCGCGCGGATCGAGCGCCGTGCCGACGTGCACGGCCACCGGCAGGCTCGGTCCGGCGAGAACCCGCGTCCAGAGATGCGAGACGAGCCGGCTGTCGTCCGTCCAGTACGCGCGACGGTCGCCGTAGCGGATCGTCACCGGGACGACCGGGACGCCGAGGCGGTGGAGCAGTCGGAAGAGCCCCGGGTGAAAGGGCCCCGGCAGCCGCCGGGCGCCGGTCTTGCCTTCCGGGAACACGATGACGCTGGCGGACGCCAGGCGCCGCGCGAGCCCGCGCGCCGCCCGGACGCGGCCGCGCGGATCGTCGCGCTCGACGAACACCGACCCGACGAGCTTCGCTGCCGCGCCGACGATCCACCAGCCGGCGACGTCGGCCCGGCTCATGAAGCTCGCTCCCAGCACGCCGGCGAGGAGCGGGACGTCGAGGTAGCTGCGATGGTTGGCGACGTACACGCAGGGGCCTGGCGAGGGGATTCCTTCCGCGCGGACCTCGAGGTCGAGCCAGCGCCACGCGCGCACGCTCCAGTGCCGGAGGAAGGCGAGCGCGCGCGACGGCGAGGCGCCCCACACGAGCGCGGAGGCGCGATAGGCGACCAGGTGGACGAGCGCGCTCGCGACCGCCGCCGCCAGCCGCACGGCCCGCGCGCCGCGCCCGCGCGTCGTGACCGTCGGACGTTCCCGCTCCGGACGCTGCTCCACGACCCCGCCCGCCGGGCCACGGGCGCCGCTCATCCGCCCCGCCCGACATCGCGCGTCACGCCCTACTCCTCACCCTCTGGCGGCAGCCGCGTCGCCGAGAGCAGGCTCGCGGCGCCCGTCACGACGACCCGCGCTCCCGGCTCGACGCCGCTCGCGATCTCGACGCGGTCTCGGCGCACGATGCCGAGCTTCACCGCGCGCAGCGTGTATCGCCCTCCCGCCTCCTCGACGAAAACGACGGGCTGCGCGTCGTCGTAGACCACCGCCGTGACGGGCACCACGACCGCGTCGTGCGCGGGCCCCACCTCGAGCGTGACGGCGCCGGTCATCCCCGGGCGCAGCTGCTGCGCGGGATCGCGGACGCGCAGGCGGACCGGCGCCGTGCGCGTCGTGGGGTCCACGTAGGCCGCCGCGGCATCGACGCGCGCCGCCAGCTCGCTCGCCGGGAAGGCGTCGGGGCTGAAAGCGGCCTCGGCGCCGGAGGCGATGCGTGGGACGTCGGTCTGCGGCACGTGCGCGATCACCCACTCCTCGTCGGCGCCGAGGGGCGCGTGATCGTTCTCGCCGCCGAACGCGGCCAGCGCCTTGGCCGCACGCGCCGCCTCCGCCGACGCCGCCGCCTCCTCGGCGCGCGCCGCGTCGAGCTCCTTGCGGGGGGCGACCGCGCCCTTGGCGAGCTCCTCGAGCCGGCGGACCTGCTGCGCGGCGAGACGGAGCCGCGCCGCGGCCTGGGCGAGCTGCGTCCGGGCGTCGCGCACCTCGGCGAGCTGCTCGTCGGCCACCACCGCGCCGAAGGCGCGGACGAAGTCCCGCATCGGCTCGGCGACCGCGGCCGCCGTTTCGACGCCGGGCACGCTCGCGGACCGCTCCGCCCGCGCCCCTTCGGGCCGCTTCCGCTCCTCGCTCCGGCAGGCCACGAGCGCGAGCGTGCAGAGGAGGAGCGCCCGCGCCCTCACGGGCCCGGCTCCGCCGCGGCCTCGATCACGTCGGCCTCGGCCTCTCGCAGATCGCGCCAGGCGTCGATGGCCGCGGCGCGCGTCTGCAGCAAGCGGTCCTGCTGCAGGAGGAGGTCCGGCAGGGAGAGATAGCCCGCGTCGTAGCCGCGCTCGAGGAGCTCGCGCGCCGAGCGAGCAGCGGGCAGCGCCACGTCCTCGTAGCGGCGCCAGGCCTCCTCGGCCGCCGTCCGGTGGACGAGCGCGAGGTGGACTTCCCGTGGGATCGCCGCCTCGAGCCGCGCCGTCTCGACGGCGGCACCGCGGGCCCCGCCGAGCAGCGCGGCCTGGGTGCCCTGTTCCCGATTCCAGATCGGGAGGGGCACCGACACGCCGCCGCCGACGATGTGCTCCTCGAGCTGCTCCTCGCGGTAGAAGCCCCTGAGCACCGGGTTCGGCACCAGGCCGCGGCGGCGGGCCAGCGCGGCCTCGGTCTCGAGCCGCGCGCGCTCCTCGCGGGCCGCGGCCAGATCGGGACGCGCCGCCAGCGCTCGCGCGACGAGCGACTGCTCCGTGCCCTCGGGCAGCCCCGTCTGCTCGTCGGTCTCGACGCCGAGCGGCTCGTCCGGCGGCGCGCCGATGGCGACGGCCAGGCGGGCCGCCGCCCGTGAGCGCTCGGTCTCTGCCGCGGTCCGCTCCTGCTCGGCGCGCGCCGTCTCGAGCTCGGCCAGGCGCACGTCGAGCGCGCCGACCTCGCCGGCCCGCGCGCGGCGGCGCGCGGCCTCGGCCAGCCGGGCGGCGAGCGCGAGCCGCTCCGCCGCGAGCTGCTGGCGGCGGTCGGCCGCCGCGAGCCCGAAGAACGCGCGGCGCACCTCGCCGTCCACCGTGCGGCGCCGGTCGGCCAGCAGGTAGCCGGCATGCGCGACGTCGTGGTCGGCCGCCGCGATGCGGAGCCCGCGCTGGCCGCCCACCTCGATCTCCTGCTCGAGCTGGACGCCCCGGTCCTTGGTGTCCTCACCGGGAGCGCTGTGCCGCGCGAGGTCGGCGCTGAGCACCGGGTTGGCGGGGATCAAGCGTGCCTGGCGGAGCCGGCCGCGCGCCGCGTCCAGGTCGGCGGCGGCCGCCTGCACGACCGGGCTCGCCGCCTGCGCACGCACGAGGGCATCAGCAAGCCGCAGCCCCGTCGCGGGCGGCGCCGCCGCCATGTGAGCCGTCCCCAGCACGGCCGCCATCCAGGCGCTCCGCTTGCGGTCCACCGACCCCCTCACTTAGCACGCGCGCGGCGCGCGGCCGAACGACGGCCATCCCGATTCGAACACGGCTCGCCGACGCGCAAGTGAGCGGCACGTCAGGGCGCATGGTGCGACGGAGAGACAGTCTTCAGGCTTGACAGTTCCTTGCGCCGCATGGTTCAACCGTCGTCGTGACGATGCAGCGCCCGACCGCGATGTGCTGTTGTTGTACCGAGGCCCGGGGGACCTCCCGTGCCCGCGGTCGCGCCGCGCTCGTCCGTCGTCCCTGACGTGGACGCAACGCCGTGACCCAGAGGCCCGGGAGGCGCATGCCCCCCGGGCCTTTTCGTTTTCGGCGACACGAACCTGCGAACGGAGGGACGACGGATGAAGCGGACACTGACGGCACTCGTGATGATCACCTGGCTCGGCACGGCGCACGCCGTCGAGCTGCTGAACGTCTCTTACGACCCGACGCGCGAGCTGTGGCGTCAGCTGAACGAGCGCTTCATCGCGGCCTCTGCGAAGAGTCCGGGGGGTCAGCTGAGCATCAAGCAGTCGCACGGCGGGTCGAGCGCCCAGGCTCGCGCCGTGATCGACGGCCTCGAGGCCGACGTCGTGACGCTGGCGCTCGAGCCGGACACCGACGCCATCCGCAAGGCCGGCCTCATCGGCGACGGCTGGCAGAGCCGGCTGCCCAACGGCTCGGTCCCGTATACCTCGACGATCGTCTTCGTCGTCCGCAAGGGGAACCCCAAGGGCATCAAGGACTGGCCCGACCTCGTGAAGCCGGGCATCCAGATCATCACGCCGAGCCCGAAGACCTCGGGCAACGGGAAGCTGTCGTTTCTCGCGGCCTGGGGTTCGGTGATCTCCCGTGGAGGCTCCGAGGCCGCCGCGCTCGACTACGTGACCCGGCTCTACAAGCAGGTGCCGGTGCTCGATTCCGGGGCGCGCGGCTCCACCACCACCTTCGCCCAGAAGAAGCTCGGCGACGTCCACCTCACCTGGGAGAACGAGGCGCATCTGGAGGTCGAGGAGGCAGGCGGCGAGCTCGAGGTCGTGAACCCGCCGGTGAGCATCCTGGCAACTCCGCCGGTCGCGGTGGTGGACGCCAACGTCAAGCGCCATGGCACCGAGGCGGCCGCGCGGGCCTACCTCGAGTACCTCTACACGGACGAGGCCCAGGAGATCATCGCCAAGAACTTCTACCGCCCCGTGAAGGCCGAGGTCCTGGCGCGGCACAAGTCGGACCTCCCGGAGCTCAAGCTCTTCCAGGTCACCGCGATCGCCAAGGACTGGGACGACGCCTTCGCCAAGTTCTTCGGCGAGGGCAAGGTCTTCGACAGCATCTTCAAGCCGTAAGGGGACGAGCCGTGAACGACGTCAACCGCCGCGTGCTGCCCGGCTTCCGCCTGAGCCTCGGCTACACGCTCGCCTATCTCGGCCTGCTGGTCATGGTGCCGCTCGCCGCCTGCTTCCTGAAGGCGGCGACGCTGCCGTTCGACCGTTTCTGGGCCGCGGTCTCGACCGAGCGTGCCGTCGCGGCCTACGAGCTGACCGTCGGCGCCTCGCTCGTCTCGGCGGCGATCAACGTCGTGCTCGGCCTCCTCGTCGCCTGGGTGCTGGTGCGCTACGAGTTTCCCTTGAAGCGCGTGGTCGACTCGCTCGTCGACCTGCCGTTCGCGCTGCCGACGGCGGTCGCCGGGCTCGTCTATTCGAGCCTCTACGTCCAGTCGGGATGGCTCGGGCGCTTCCTCGTCCCGCTCGGCATCCAGGCCGCCTACTCGCGCCTCGCCATCGTCCTGGTGCTCGTCTTCGTCGGCTTCCCCTTCGTGGTGCGCACGCTCGAGCCCGTGCTCGAGCGGATCGACGCCGACGTCGAGGAGGCGGCCGCCTGCCTCGGCGCGACGCGTCTCCAGACCGTCACCCGGGTGATCTTCCCCTCGCTCTACCCGGCGCTCGTGACCGGCTTCGCCCTCTCCTTCGCGCGTGCGCTCGGGGAGTACGGCTCGGTCGTCTTCGTGTCGGGCAACATGCCCTTCAAGACCGAGATCGCGCCGGTGCTGATCGTCGCGCGGCTCGAGGAGTTCGCCTACGCCGAGGCGACCGCGATCGCGGTCGTCCTCCTGCTCATCTCGTTCGCGGTCCTGGTGGCCGTCAACCTGCTCGAGAGGTGGAGCAAACGTGTCTACGCCTGAGAAGACGAACCCGCGGTCCGACCCGCGCTGGGTGCGCGTCACGCTCGTCGCGGCGGCGCTCGGCGTGATCGGGGTCCTGATCGTGATCCCGCTCGTCGACGTCTTCGTCGAGGCGTTCGCGCGCGGCTTCGGGGCCTACTGGCACACCCTCACGGCCGACGAGGACACGCTGGCCGCGATTCGCCTGACGCTCACGGTCGCGCCGCTCGCGGTCGCCACCAACCTGATCTTCGGGATCGCCGCCGCCTGGGCGATCGCCCGCTTCCGCTTTCCGGGCCGGACGCTGCTCACGGCGCTCATCGACCTCCCGTTCTCGGTCTCGCCGGTCGTGGCCGGTCTCATCTTCGTGCTGATCTTCGGCCTGCAGGGCTACCTCGGCCCGTGGCTGCGGGCACACGACTGGCGGATCATCTTCGCCACCCCGGGCCTCGTCCTCGCGACCACCTTCGTCACCTTCCCCTTCGTCGCCCGCGAGCTGATCCCGGTCATGGAGGCGATCGGCGCCGAGGAGGAGATCGCAGCCGTGAGCCTCGGCGCGTCGGGCTGGCAGCTCTTCCGGCGCGTGACCCTGCCCAACATCAAGTGGGCCCTCGTCTACGGCATCATTCTCTGCAACGCGCGCGCCATGGGCGAGTTCGGCGCCGTCTACGTCGTCTCCGGCCACATCACCGGCCGCACCGACACCATGCCGCTGCGCGTGGAGAAGCTCTTCCAGGAGTACAACACGGCGGGCGCCTTCGCGGTGGCCTCGCTGCTCGCGTCGCTCGCGCTCGTGACCCTTGCCGTCAAGACCGCGCTCGAATGGAAGACCCGCCGCGACCTCGCCGAGGCCGCGCGGCTGCGCAGTGAAGGAGAGGTGGACCAATGAGCATCTCCGTGAAGCAGGTGAGCAAGAGCTTCGGGAGCTTTCGCGCCCTCGAGCACGTGAGCCTCGAGGTCGCGGGCGGGTCGCTCGTCGCCCTGCTCGGCCCGTCCGGGTCCGGGAAGACGACGCTGCTGCGCATCATCGCCGGCCTCGAGGTCCCCGACGCGGGCACGGTCCTCTACCAGGACGAGGACGTGACCGAGGCCGCCGTGAAGGACCGGAACGTCGGCTTCGTCTTCCAGCACTACGCGCTCTTCCGTCACATGACGGTGTTCGAGAACGTGGCCTTCGGGCTCCGCGTGCGGCGCTGGCCGCGAAAGCGCGTGAAGGAGCGCGTCGGCGAGCTGCTCCGCCTGATCCAGCTCGACGGGCTCGCCGGCTCCTACCCCTCCCAGCTCTCCGGCGGCCAGCGCCAGCGCGTGGCCCTCGCGCGCGCGCTGGCACCGGAGCCCAAGGTGCTCCTCCTCGACGAGCCGTTCGGCGCGCTCGACGCCAAGGTCCGGCAGGACCTCCGGCAATGGCTGCGCCGGCTGCACGACGAGATCCACGTGACCAGCGTCTTCGTCACGCACGACCAGGAGGAGGCATTCGAGGTGGCCGACCGGGTGGTCATCATGAACCACGGCCACGTCGAGCAGACGGGGACGCCGCGGGAGATCTTCGAGCGCCCCGCCAATCCCTTCGTGATGGACTTCCTCGGCAACGTGAACGTCTTCCACGGCCACGTCGTGCGCGGCCGCATGAAGGCCGGGAGCCTCGAGGTCGACTACCCGGCGCACCCGCACGACGAGCCGCGGCCGGCGACGGCCTTCGTCCGCTCCCACGAGCTCGAGATCCTCGCCAAGCGGAACGGCCGCCCGAGCCTCGAGGGGAAGATCGTGCACCTGAGCCCGGCGGGGCCGGTGGTGAAGGCGCGCGTGTTCGCCGCCGACTTCGGCGTCGTGCTGAACGTCGACGTCGCGCGGGACCGCTACGCGGAGCTCGGGCTCGAGGTGGGCGACACGGTGTACGTCGCGCCGCGCGACGTGCGCGTCTACTTGCAGGACTACGTCATCTGAGGAGGATCGAGGCCATTTTCAGGCCACGAACTCGCCCGCCCAGAGCGCGTCGAGGAACTGTCGGAAGGGGACGATCGATATCGCGTCGACCCGACGTCGCCGCGGCTCGAGGCAGACGCAGAGATAGCGGGCGAGCTTCCGCTCCTCGGCCAGCGCACGCAGCGAACGCAGGTCCTGCGGTGACACGCTGTCCTTGGCCTTCACCTCGATCGCCGTGTGGTCGCCCAGAACGAAGTCCACCTCGAAGCCCGAGGTCGAGCGCCAGTAGCGTACCGGCTCGCCCGATGCATAGTCGCGGTAGGCCACGAGCTCGTGCAAGAGCCAGGTCTCGAACGCGGGCCCGAACTCCGGCGTGCCCGACTTGACCAGCCGGCCCTGCAACGCCGAGACGACGCCCACGTCGAAGAAGTAGTACTTCGACGCGACGATCGGCTTGCGCTTTCTCGAGAGCTGCCACGCGGGAACCTCGTACAGGAGGAGCGTGTCCGTGAGAATCTCGAAGTACTCGTAGACGGTCGTACGTGGCACCTGCGCGTCACTCGCCACGTTCGTGAAGTTCACGAGCGTCGCGTTGCAGAGCGCCGCAACGCGCAGGAAGCGGCTGAAGGCCGGCACGTTGCGGGTCGCTCCTTCCGCGACGATCTCCTGCTGGAGGTAGGTCCCGGTATACGCCTCGAGGTCTGCCCGCGGGTCGTCCGAGAAATAGATCGACGGCAGCAGCCCGCGCTCGATGGCGCGGGCGAGCTCGAAGTGCGCGCCCAGCTCACGACAGGTGAGCGGGTGCAAGTACCGCGTTCGGGCGCGCCCGCCGAGGAGATTGATCCCGCCGCGACGAAGCTTGCGGGCGCTCGAGCCGGTGAGGAGAAATCGCACGCCCCGCTCCTCGATCAGGCGGTGCACCTCGTTCAGCAACTCGGGCAGGCGCTGCACCTCGTCGACGACGACGAGCTTGTCTCGCGGCGACAGCTCCTCGGCGAGCCGGCCGGGTCGCTGGCACAAGGCGAGGTAGACGGAGCTGTCGAGGAGGTCATAGATGCGCGCGTCGGGGAGCGTCCGACGAATCCAGAACGTCTTTCCCGTCTGGCGTGGGCCGAAGAGGAAGTGGGACTTCTTGGCGAGCCACTCCTTCAGATCCGGCAGGCGCTCGACGACCGGTGGGCTCGGTGGCCTACGGGCAACCGTCATGTCTGTCGTCGATTATCATGATAAACGTCGACTCGATCGTCAAGGGTCGACCATCGAGGACCGCGCGAAGGTCGGCTCGGCCTCGACCGGCGGTGCGGTAGCCGCCGCGTGGCGGATTGGGCTATGTGACGGGACCAAGGAGAACTGCCATGCCGCTCGATCCGCAGGCCAGAGCCATCATCGATCAGTTCGCAGCCATGGGAGGGGCGGAGCTCCACGAGATGTCGGTGCCGCAGGCCCGCGAGCTGATCCTCGGCATGGCGGGTCTCGCCGGCGAGCCCGAGTCCATCGCGCGGGTCGAGAACAGCATGGTCCCCGGGCCCGCGGGCGACATCCCCATCCGCATCTACACGCCGGTGGGGACGGCACCCTTCCCCGTGCTCGTCTACTTCCACGGCGGCGGCTGGGTGATCGGTAACCTCGACACGCACGACGGCGTCTGCCGGAGCCTCGCGAACCGCGTCGGGTGCATCGTCGTCTCCGTCGATTATCGGCTCGCCCCCGAGCATCCCTTTCCCGCCGCGCCCGAGGATTGCTACGCGGCGACGCGATGGGTCGCCGAGCACGCGGCCACGCTCGGTGCGGATCGCGGGCGCATCGCCGTCGGCGGGGACAGCGCGGGTGGCAATCTCGCGGCCGTCGTCGCGCTCATGGCCCGCGACCGCGGCGGCCCGAAGCTCGTCCATCAGCTCCTGATCTACCCGGCCACCGACGCCGACTTCGAGACGCGCTCGTGCCGGGAGAACGCCGAGGGATATTTCCTCACCCGTGCGGACATGGTCTGGTTCTGGAACCACTACGCGCCGCGCGACGCGGACCGCCGGAATCCGTACGCGGCCCCGCTGCGCGCCGCGAGCCTCGGCGGGCTGCCGCCGGCGCTGGTGATCACCGCGGAGTTCGACCCCCTACGCGACGAGGGCGAAGCCTACGGCGCGCGGCTACGCGACGCGGGCGTCCCCGTGCGGCTCAGCCGCTACGACGGGATGATCCACGGCTTCTTCCAGATGGGCGCCGTCGTCGACCGCGGGCGTGCCGCCGTCGAGGAGGCTGCACGGGCGCTCGGGCAGGCTTTCGCGACCCGCTGAGATTCAGCCGAGCGTCGCGAGCAGCCGCTCGTAGCGCTCCGTCGGCTTCTCGAGACGCCGGAGCGCCGCGATGAAGCGCTCGAGCCGCTCGCGGCTCCCGAGCAGCGCCTGCGGATCGGCCAGGATCTCCTCGACGGGACTCGCCCGCTGCTCGACGGCGGAGAAGGTGTCGGCGCCGACCGCCAGCACCATGTCGCGCGGGCCGTTGAACTCGACGTACATGTTGTTGTCGGTGTTGACGCGGGCGCCCTCGACCAGCGCGCGGACGGCGCCGGGCCCGAGCAGGAAGCGCGCGAGGAAATCCTCGGTGGCGTGGAGTCCGACGCGGCCGAGCTCGGGGCCGTTCCAGCGGCGGTCGAGCTCGGCGACGTCGAGCCGGAGCGGCCGCCGGGAGCCGATCAGGACGCTGTCCATCGACGCGCCCAGATTGAACGCCACGACCTCCGGGAACACCGACTGCAGGGCCGCCAGGATGGAGCGATAGGTGTCGAGGGAGATCTGGTACTTCTGGAGCCACTGCGCGAAGACCCCGTCGTCGCGCAGCCGGCGATCGACCAGGCGATAGAAGTCCTGCGTGAAGATGTTGGCGACGCCCATCGCCCACGGATGCGGAGGCTCGGAGATGATCACGTCGTAGGCGTCGTCCGAGGCGAGCAGGATGTGGCGCGCGTCGTCCTCGTAGAGGCGCAGCCGCGGGTCGCGCAGCGGATCGTGGTTGACGTGCAGGAAGAATCGTGAGGCCTCGATCACCGCGGGCTCGATCTCGGCGGCCGTCACGTGCCGGACGGGTGAGGCCAGCGCCGAGCCGACGGTCACGCCGCTCCCCCAGCCGACGACGAACACGTCGTCCGTGCGCGGCGCGACGAGCAGCGGGACCTGCGCCAGCAGCACCTGCGTGGTCATGTCGGTCGGCGCGTCGCTGGCGTTCCCGCGTGCATTGATGATCAAGTTCCGCTCGCCGCTCGCCTCCTGGGCCACCAGCACGCTCGCCGTCGGCCCCTCGCGTGCGTAGACCGCGCGCTCGCCGCGGTTCTTGAGCGTCGTCGGGTTCTGCACGGTGATCCGGCTCGGCTCGAAGACCCCGACATGCAGCTCGAGGAAGTCCCAGTCGGGACGCGCGGACACGCCGAGGGCGACGGCGGCGGCGGCGCTGAACGCCAGCACGCGCAGCCAGGACGGCTGCCGCCCCGCGAGCGCGAACAGGCAGCCCATCCCAGCCGCCACGGCGGCGACGCCGAGGAGCGTCGACTCCGAGCCGACGAGCGGGATCAGGCAGAAGCCGGTGAGGACCGCGCCGAGGATCGCGCCCGCCGTGTTGACGGCGTAGAGGCGGCCGACCACGGGCCCGGCGCTCTCGGTGCGGCCCTCCAGCGCGCCGACCAGCACGAGCGGCAGCACCGTCCCGGCAAAGAGGACGGGCCAGAGGAGCGCGGCCAGGACGATGCCGACCGAAAGGGCGAGGATGGCGGCGAACGTCTCGGGCTTCCAGCTCTGGTAGACCTGCAGGTACCAGTACGGCAGCCGGTTCACCATCGACACGGCGACGAGGAGAGCGAGCGCCATGAGCGCGTGCGCGATCGCCAGGTGCGCGCGCACGCCGGCCCATCGTCCGCCGAAGCGCGACGCCCAGGCGCTGCCCGCGCCGAGCGCGAGCAGGTAGACGAGGAGCACGACGCTGAACGCGTAGACCGTCGAGCCGACGACCAGGACGAGGACCCGCGTCCACGCCACCTGCGTCGCGAGCGAGGTGGCGCCGGAGACGAAGGCCGCGAGAACGAGGAGCCAGCCGGGGCGCGCTCCGGCAGGCGTGCGGGTCGGCCCGACAGGCGCCTCGGGGAGCGGGGGCAGGCGGAGCACGGCAGCACCGACCCCGATGTTGAGGCCCGCCGCGACCAGGATCGTCCCCCACACGCCGACGAGGGGCATCAGGACGAACCCGGCGGCCGCCACTCCCACGACGGCGCCGAGGAGGTTCAGCGTGTACAGCCACTCGGGCGCGATCCGCCGGCTGCGAAGCGCCGCCAGGTAGTCGGCCAGCACGGGAAAGGTGGCGCCCATCATGATCGTCGGGGCGACGAGGATCGTGCCGGCCACCACGAAGCGCACGAGGCTGAAGGCGGCGAACGAGAGATGGAACCGGCGCCAGAGCCAGCCGTAGAGCGGCTCCATGAGCCCCAGGGCGAGCGGGACGAGGAGCGCGGCCACGCCGATGCCGATCTCGAGGCGGGCATACAGTCCCCGGCGGTCGCCGAGCCCGGGCGCGCGCGACCCGATCACCCAGCTGCCGATCGCGAGCCCCGCCATGAACGCGGCGAGCACGGTCGCGACCGCGAGCGCGGTGGCGCCGAAAAGGTTGCTCAGGAGCCGCGACCAGACGATCTCGTGCATCAGACCCGCGGCGCCCGAAACCAGGAAAGCGGCGCCGAGGGCGCGGACAATACGGTCGCCCTGCGCGCGCGGCTGGCCCTTCCGTTCGGCAAGCTCCGCCCGGCGCCGCTCGCGGCGCGCGGGCTTGGCGCCGTCAGGCATGTCTGCCGGCCTCGGCCCCGTTTGCCGGCCTGAGGCGTGCCGCCACCGATTTGAAGGCCGGCGTCTTCGAGCGGGCGTCGAGCCGCCGCGGCACGAGCGCGTTCGCCTCCGGGTAATACATGGCGAGGTTCCCGGGCCTCAGCTCGGCGATCGCCGCCGTCACCCGGAGCCGGCCGGTCTCGGTCTCGACGACGACGGGATCCCCCTCGCCCAGCCCCAGGCGCGCCGCGTCCTCGGCCGCCATCATGACGACGTCGCGATGGCGGTTCCCGCGGTAGAGGTCCTCCTCCTCGTAGACGACGGTGTTGAACTGGCCCTCGGAGCGCACCGTCATCAGGCGGAACTCGCCCGGGGGCGGCGCGAAGGCGGGGAGCGGCGTCACCTGGAAGTGGGCCTTCCCATCGCCGGTCGGGAAGGGCGGCGCGTGCAGGACGCGGCCGGCGACGTGGAACTCGCGCCGGGTCTGGTCGATCTCGCCGATGGCCGCATAGCCGGGGACCATCTTGGCCATCTCCTGCCGCAGGCGCTGGTGCGAGCGGAAGGCGGACCAGTCGAACCGTCCGGGCGGCAGGAGGAGCTCGGCGAGCGCGGCGATGACCTCGACCTCGGAGCGGAGGTCGCCGTCCACCGCCGGCTCACCGCCTTCGGAGAGCCGCACGAAGTTGAACATCGACTCCTGCGTCGTGCACTGCGACTCCTCGTCGCGGGCGAGCACGGGCAGGATGATCGCCGTCTGGCCGCGGCCGTGGACGTGGCCCTCGTTCAGCTTGGTGGTGAGGGAGACGGTGAGCGCCAGGCGGCGCAGCGCGGCGCCGGCCCACGCGCGATCGGGGTTGCTGGCGAAGAGATTGCCGCCGAGCAGCACGGCCGCCCGCATGCGGCCCTCGGCGGCGGCGGCCATGGATGCGTAGGTGTCGAGGCCGGCGGTGCGCGCCGTCGGGATCCCGTAGAGCTCCTCCATCCGGGCGGCGAACGCAGCCTTCAGCTGGGGCGTGACGCCGACCGAGCCGACGCCTTGCACGTTCGAGTGGCCGCGGATCGGGAGGAGCCCCGAGCCCGGCCGCCCGAGCCAGCCGCGCGCCAGCGCGAGGTTCGCGAGCGCCAGCACGTTGTCGACGCCATGCACGTGGTGGGTGAGCCCCATCGCCCAGAGCAGGACGCCGCGCCGCGCGCGAACCAGCATGGCCACCGCGCGCGCGATCTCCGAGCGCGCCACGCCCGACGCGTCGAGCAGTGCATCCCACGGCGTCGCGGCGAGGTCGGCCTCCACCGCCTCCCAGCCGCTGGTGTGCGCGGCGACGAAGTCCCCGTCGACGCCGCCGGCCTCGACGACGCCCTTCAGCAGGGCCTTGAAGAGCGCCACGTCGGCGCCGACGTGCGGCTGGAGGTAGAGGTCGGAGACGGTCGAGCCGATGAGCATGCTCCGCCAGTCCGACGGCACCCGGAAGCGGACGAGACCCAGCTCGCGCAGCGGGTTGACGACGATCACGCGGCCGCGGCGGCGCCGGAGCGCCACGAGCTGCGTCACGAGCCGCGGATGGTTGCTCCCGGGGTTCGCGCCGGCGACGAGGGCGAGGTCCGCCGCGGCCACGTCGTCGAGCCCGACGGACGCCGTCCCCGAGCCGTAGACCTGGCCGAGCGCCACGCTCGAGGCGTTGTGGCAGTAGAAGGAGCAGTTGTGGACGTTCGGCGTGCCCCAGGCACGCGCCACCACCTGCATCAGGAACGCCGCCTCGTTGCTCGACCGTCCCGACGAGTAGAAGAACGCCTCCTCCGGCCGCGTCTGGCGGAGCCCGGCCGCCGCCCGGTCGAGCGCCTCGCTCCACGACACCCGCCGGAGGTGCGTGTCACCCGGGCCGGCGACGACCGGAAAGACGAGACGGCCGAGGCGTTCGAGCTCGCGCGAGCCGAGCCGCTCGAGGCGCGCGAGCGGTGTCGTCCGGAAGAAGTCCTCCGCGATCGCGCCGGCCATATCGCCGGCCTGCGCCTGCACGGACTTCTTGCAGACCTCGGGGAAGTGGCCGACCTCGTTCCTCATGCCGCCGAGCTGCCCGCCCATCCCGAGCCCGCACGTCTTGCACGCGTTGCGCGAACGCAGCCTGCGGTAGAGGCGGAGGAGGCCGCCCGCCTCGCGCCCCTTGCGGAGGACGTAGGTCAGCGCGGCCAGGCCGCCGCCCGAGCCGACACGAGGGCGAGCCACGCGGGCGAGGCTAGGTCACTTGGGGCTTCGGCCGCAAGGCCTCTGTCACCTCGTGGTCGCTAAAATTTCTTCGGGGTTTCACGAGCTTGCATTCGACCCCCTTGCTTAACGCGGCGCGTCTGATAGCAGGGACCGGGGTCCGAGACTATGTGGGTTGGATGGGTCCGGTGGGGGAGGCTCTCGGCGCAGGTTCGGGCATGGCTCGACCGGGTGACGTGGGTGGCTGCGCGCGGCGCTGTGGATGCCGTTCGCTACCGACCCCGTCATCTCGATCTCGTGGTCGTCGCCTGCGGCGCGAGCCAGCCCGAGGTGTCGCCGTCGGTCGCCCGCTGGCTGGTCGAGACGCGAGCGCAGCCCGCCGTCGTGCGTGCGTCCCGGCTGCCGCACGCGGCGGTCCGTGCGATTGCGCGCCAGGCCGCGCGCTGGTTCGGTCCGACGGGTTCCGCGCTCGTCCGTTTCTTCTCCGGCGCGATCGCCGCGGCGGCGGACCATGCGGGAAGCCTCGCCATTGAGACGCGGCTGCGCGCCCGGGTCCACCCGGGGCTCCTCGTGCCGCATCCGCACGCCGTCGCCGTCCTGGCCCTCGACATGCGCGGCTTCTCCAAGCTGACCGGCGCGCTCGAGGACACGCAGTACCTCGCCCAGCTGATCGAGGTGTACCTGACCGAGCTGACCGAGGTCGTGGAGCACCATCGAGGCGTCGTCTTCCAGTACACCGGGGACGGTCTCCTGGCGCTGTTCCTCCCCGAGCTCGCCGGCGTCGATGGCCCCGCCCTGCTCGACCGCCTCGTGAACGAGACCAGCCCCGCCCTGCACGCTGTGTTCGACGTCCTCTACGCGGGGTGGCGGTCGGAGTGGAGGGAAAGCGGCCGCCAGATCGTCGACATCGGCCTCGGCGCGGGCCTGAGCTTCGGGCGGGCGACGATCGGCTTCATCGGTCCGTCCGGCAAGAAGCAGTTCGGTGCGATCGGCGAGCCCGTGAACCTCGCGGCCTTCCTCGGCTCGGAGGCGGGCGCGGGCACGTCGCTCGTCGACTGCGCGTCCTTCCGCCGCGCCGGCGGCCTCCCGCCCCCGGGCAAGGTGGTCCGGCTACGCTCGCGGAAGCGGTACCAGCGAGTGGAGACCCTGAGGCTGTATCACGGCGGCGCGGGCCTGCGCAGCGCCTGACGCGTCCGGCCTCGTGCGAGCCATCCAGGCTTCCATCAGCTCGACGCCGGCGAGACCCGGCAGGCTGCGGATCGTCTCGTCGATCCTGCGCGCCGCTGCCCGGCCGTCGGGACCGGAGAGCAGATGACCCGCGAGGAAGCGGAGCTCCTCGTCGGGCTGCACGCCGGCGCCGACCGGTGCCCAGAAGCGCTCGACGATGCGCCGCGTGAGGCGCGCGGTCCTCGGGCGCACGAGCCGCCGCGCGGCCTGGTGGAAGTAGAAGGCGAAGTGCCGCGACTCGTCGCGCATGATGCGCGCCAGGAGGTCCGAGAGGACCGGATGGCCCGCCAGCTCGGCGAGCCGCCGGTAGCCGGTGAGCGTCGTGAGCTCGTTGATCGCGCCCCACGTCATGTGCACCGCCACGAAGTCGGGCCACGCCCGGGCGAGCCACGCCGTCGCCAACGCCTCGATCCGCTGCGGCAGGCTCTCCTTGGACCGCACCCGCGGCACGACCTCGTGGCCCGCGGCCTCGAGGAAGCGCGCCAAGGCCCGCGCGTGGAACGTCTCCTCGTAGAACCAGCAGGCGAGGAAGGTGGCGACCTCCGAGTCGTCCAGCGCGCGCGTGGAGAGAAGCGTGCGCAGGTAGATGATCGTGTGGGCCTCGATGTCCTGCATGTAGCGGAGCGTGCGCACCGCCTCCGCGGCGAGGGGGTAGCGTGGCACGTCGTCCCACGCGACGCCGCTGAGATCGAGGGCGCGCGAGCGTGAAACGTAGGTATCGACATCGAGCCCGTTCATCACCGACATGTACGCCCGACCGCCGGCGGGTGGATTGCTCTGCGTGTACCCAATCCGCGGGCCGCCCACGCCCCGTATAGCAATGACGGAAGTGCGACCCCGCGCGCCAACCAACGGAAAGGACGGAGACACGCATGCACACGAGCCGCCGCTGTAGCACGCTCGCCGTGGCCGGGCTGGCCCTCGCCCTCGGGGCGGCGCCGGCCGGAGCCGCCAGCCACCGTGAGGCGCCCCTCATGACGCTCGACCCGGCCGCGGACATCACCGACGTCTACGCGTTCATGAGCTACGACGCGGCGAATCTCGCCCGAGCCGCTGGAGACCGAAAAGCCACGCTCATCCTGAACGTGATCCCCGCGCAGGAGCCGAGCTCGGGGCCCAACTACTTCGCCTTCGACGACAACGTGCTCTACGAGATCCACGTCGACAACGACAAGGACGGCGACGCGGAGGACGTCATCTACCAGGTTCGCTTCCAGACGACGGTCGACAGCCCCGACCAGTTCGTCGCCACCCTCGCGCTGCCGCCCGTCACTGACCTCGAGGGCCCGAACGCGGCCGGCATGGCGATCAAGCAGCGCTACACGGTGACCGAGCTCCGGAACTGCAAGGACAAGAAGAAGGGGCCGAAGTGCAAGGACAAGACCGTGCTGTTCGGCGGCCAGTCGAAGCCTGCCGTGCCCTCGAACATCGGACCGAGGACGATGCCCGACTACGCGGCGCTCGCGGCCAAGGGCATCTTCACCGATACCGACACGGGCATCCGGGTGTTCGCCGGCCAGCGCGCCGAGACCTTCGCGATCGATCTGGGCGCGGTGTTCGACACGGTGAACCTGCGCCGCACCCCGCTGCCGGTCGAGACCGTGATGGAGGACGCCAACGACGCGATCAACCCCTTCGGCACCAACGCCTTCAGCGGCTTCAACGTCAACACGATCGCCATCGAGGTCCCGGCGAAGCGGCTGACGAGAGACGGCGCGTCACCCTCCGCAGCGAACGGGACCATCGGCGTCTACACCAGCACCTCGCGCCAGCAGGTCACGATCCGCCGCGGCGCGCCCGCCCTCAACCCGAAGAAGCCGCCCGAAGATCTCCTCCAGGGCGCAAAGTCATTCCGCCAGGTGTCGCGCATGGCGAACCCGCTCGTGAACGAGCTCATCATCGCGGTCGGCAAGAAGGACCTCTGGAACGCGACCGATCCGTCGGACGAGGTCCAGTTCCTCGACTTCTACCGCAAGCTCGCGGTGGCCGATGCCCTGAAGACCGTTTCCGGCGTCGACGTCCCGCCCCAGCCGCGTGACGACATCGTGCACCTGCTCACGCAATACGCCGATCAGGACGTCAGCAAGGGCCCGTTCTCGGAGCTGCTCCGCCTCGATATGACGGTGCCCCCGACCGCGCCCGACTCGATCAAGCGGCTCGGCCCGCTGGCCCACGACTCGGCGGGCGTCGCCACTCCAGATCCCGCCGGCTTCCCGAACGGCCGCCGGCCGAACGACGACGTGACGGACCTGGTCGTGCGCGTGGCCGGGGGCCAGAACTACATCGACGCCCATGTAGGCGACGGCGTGCACCTGAACGACAAGGGCATCACGCCGGACTTCCCGTTCCTCCCGACGCCGTACGACGGTCGCGACCGCATTCACAAGGACCCGGGCGAGTGACGTGACCCGCCTCCTCGCGCTCCGCAAGCCCGCACGAGCGGCAATCACGCTGCTCGCCGGCTTCCTGCCCGCCCTCGCCATCGCCCGGCCCACCCCCGCCGATCAGGCCGTGGCCGCGGCCGAGCGGCGTGTGAGCCAGGCCCATGATCGGCCGGAGGCCTACGTCGAGCTGGCGACGGCCTTCATGAAGAAGTCGCGCGAGTCGGGCAACCCCGGCTACTACGCGCGGGCGTCCGCCGCGCTCGATCGGGCGCTCGCCCTGGATCCGAACGACTACCCGGCGCTGCGCGTCCGTGCGTGGGTGCTGCTCGGCCAGCACGACTTCCGGGGCGCCCTGGCCGCGGCCGACCGAGCGCGGGCGCTCGAGCCGGGCGACTGGTGGAACTACGGCACGCTCGCCGACGCCGAGATCGAGCTCGGCGACTACAACCGTGCCGCCGACGCCGCGCAGCGCATGGTCGACCTGCGGCCCGGCCTGCCGGCGTACACCCGTGCGGCGTTCCTGCGCGCGCTCTTCGGCGACCGGGCGGGCGCCATCGACATCCTCGGGCTCGCCGTCGCCGCCGGCAGCCGGCAGGACCCGGAGACCCTGGCGTGGACGCTCGTCCACCTGGGACACGAGCACTTCGCGCTCGGCAACCTCGAAGCGGCCGCCGCCGCGTACACCCGCGCCCTCGCGGTCTTCCCCAGCTACTACCTGGCGCTCGGCGCCCTCGGTCGCGTGCGGGCGGCGGAGGGACGGCTCGGTGAAGCGGTCGATCTCTACCGGCGCGCCGTCGATCAGATCCCGGCGCCCGATCTGGTCGCCGCGCTCGGCGACGTCTACGTCGCCACCGGTCGTGCCGACGAGGCGGAGCGCCGGTACGCGCTCGTCGACTACATGGGCGACGTCGCCGAGGCGACGGCCACACCCTACGGCCGCCAGCTTGCCCTCTTCTACTGCGACCACGACCGCCGCCTCGCCGCCGCGCTCCGCCTGGCCGAGCAGGAGGCGGCGACCCGGGGCGGCATCTACACCGATGACGCGCTCGCCTGGGCGCTCCACAAGAACGGCCGCACGATTGAGGCGGTACGCGCGGCCCATCGGGCTCTGCGCCTCGGAACCGAGGACGCGCTCCTCGAGTACCACGCCGGCGTGATCGCCGCCGGCGCGGGGCATCCGCGCCGGGCGGCACGACACCTCCGCCGTGCCCTCGCGCTGAACCCGTACTTCGACCTGCGTCAGGCCCCGCTCGCGCGGGCGACGCTCGCGGCACTCGACGAGCCTGCGTGGATGGCGCTAGGAGACGCTCGATGAAGACCGCCGCGCCGGCGCTGGCCGCCGTCCTCGTCGCAGCAGTCGCGCACGCGCACCCGCTCGGCAACTTCACGATTAACCGCTACGCGGCGCTGCGGGCGGAGCCCCGGACCTTCACCGTCCGCTACGTCGTCGACATGGCCGAGATCCCGGCCTTCCAGGAGCTCGCCGTGATCGACGCGAACGGCGACCGGACGCTCGACGAAGGCGAGCAGCGTGCCTACCTCGCGCGCATGGCGAGCACGCTCGCCGGGCATCTGGCCCTCCAAGTCGACGGCGCGCCGCTGACCCTCACCCCGGGCGCGACGAGCCTCGAGCGCCTGCCGGGCGCCGGCGGTCTCCCGACCCTCCGCATCGAGGCATGGTTCTCGGCGCGGCTCGGCACGAGCGAGGGCGCGGTCGAATTCCACGACACCAACTTCGCCGGCCGGCCGGGATGGCAGGAAGTGGTGGCGGACGGGGTGGGCGGAGCGGTCGTGTCGGCGTCGACCGTGCCGCGGGTCGACCGTAGCCAGGCGTTGCGCGCGTATCCCCAGGACCTCCTCGCGAGCCCGCCGCAGGTGACCGAGGCGCGGTTCCGCATCGCCCCCGGCGAGCCACCGCCCATCGGCGCGGAGCGCGTCGCGGCGGGTACGCGGGTCGGCGCGGCGCGCTTCGGCGATCGGCTGACGGAGCTCATCGCGACCGGCGCGCCGCTCGAACCCTGGCTGATCCTGACCTCCCTCCTGTTGGCCGCGGGCCTCGGCGCGCTCCACGCCCTCAGCCCCGGCCACGGGAAGACGGTGGTCGGCGCCTACCTGGTCGGCTCCCGCGGCACCGCCCGGCACGCCGTCTTCCTGGGTCTCGTCGTCACCGCAACCCACACGATCGGCGTCTATCTGCTCGGCCTCTTCATGCTGACCGCCCGGGCTTCCGTCATGCCCGAGCGGCTCTTTCCATGGATCAGCGTCGCGTCGGGACTCGTCGTCCTCGCGGTCGGCGCGTCGCTCGCAGCCCGGCGCCTCGAAGCGGCCTCGGCGGGACACCATCACCACGACCACCCACACCACCACGAGCATGATCACGATCACGTGCATCTGACGGCGGACGGCACGCCGCTCGGCTGGCGGGGCCTCCTCGCGCTCGGGGTGTCGGGCGGGCTCCTTCCTTGCCCCTCGGCGCTCGTCGTCATGCTCGGCGCGATCGCGCTCGGACGCATCGCCTTCGGCCTCCTGCTGATCGTCGCCTTCAGCGCCGGCCTCGCCACCGTCCTGACCGCGATCGGCCTCGCGCTCGTCTATGCGCGCGGGCTCTTCGAGCGCCTGCCGCTCGACGGCCGCCTGGCGCGCTTCGCGCCGGTGGCGAGCGCGCTCGTCATCTCGGCAGCCGGGCTCGCCATCGTCCTCGAGGCGCTCGCCCGGATCGGACTGTGACCGCGATGCCCGCCGCCCCGCTCACGGTCCTCGGCTTCGGCTTCGTCCTCGGCTTGCGCCACGCGCTCGACGTCGATCATCTGGCCGCGGTGTCGACGATCGTCAGCCAGCGCCGGAGCCTCTGGCGCTCGTCGCTCGTCGGGGCGCTGTGGGGCCTCGGCCACACGGCCGCCCTGCTGGCGGCCTCCGCCGTCGTGATCGGACTGCACACGGAGATCCCGCCCCGGGTCTCCCGCGGGCTCGAGCTGGGCGTCGCTTTGATGCTGATCGGCCTCGGCCTGAACCTCCTGCGTACGCTCCGGGCGGGCGGCACCCTGCATCATCACGTCCACCGCCACGGCGGCCGCCCCCACGTTCACCCGCATCTGCACGGCGCTCACGAGGTCGCACCGGACGGCCACCACCACCTGCGTGCGGGCCGGCGCCCCTTCCTCGTCGGCCTCGTGCATGGGCTCGCCGGCAGCGGCGCGCTCATGCTGGCCGTGCTCGCCACCATCCCGTCACCGGCGCTCGCGCTCGCCTACGTGGTGATCTTCGGCGCGGGCTCGATCGGCGGCATGGTGGCGATGAGCACGCTCTTCGGCGTGCCGCTCGCGCTCGCCGGCGGACGGTTCGCCAGGGCCGAGCTCGGGATCCGACTCGGTGCCGCGCTCGGCAGCCTCGCGGTCGGGCTTCGCCTGGCCTGGCAGCTCGGCACCGGCGCCTGACGCGGGACGTTGGCGGCGACGGCGGATATCGAGGCCGCGTTGCTGGTCCGCGTCGCACGCGGCGACGACACGGCGCTCGCCGCTCTCTACGACCGGCTCGCGCCGCTCGCCTATGGAATCGCACTCCGCGTCGCGGGCGACCGGGAGCTCGCCGAGGATGCCGTCCAGGAGGCCTTCCTGCGCGTCTGGCGACGGGCGCGGCGCTATGACCCGTCGCGCGGCGAGCCTCGGCCCTGGTTCCTGCGTCTCGTCCGCAACGTGGCGATCGACGGCCGGCGGGCGCGGGCCGCGCTGGCTCAGGCAGAGCTGCGAGGCTGGGTGGAGCCGCGTGAGCACGCTCCATCCGAACGCCCCGACGACGCCGTAGAGAGAAGCGAGCGAGCGGCGCGCGTGCGCGCCCTGCTCGGGCAGCTGCCACATGAGCAACGACGGGCGATCGAGACCGCGTACTTCGAGGGGCTCTCGCACGGCGAGATCGCCGCGCGCGACGGCACGCCGCTGGGCACCGTGAAGACCCGCATCCGCGACGGCGTCCAGCGCCTGCGCGCCGCGCTCGCCGGGAGGGAAGGCGGTGGCTGAGGAGCGGCTGATCGGCGTCGACGACCCGCAGCTCGACGACACGGCCCTCGAGGCGCTCGCCGAGGCATACGCCGCGCCGCCGCCCGCCCGCCTCCGCGCTCGGGTGCTGGCCGAGGCGCGGCGCGACGCCGCGGCACGGGCCTTGGCGGCGGTGGCGCGCCGGCGACTCGTCGGCCTGGCGGCGGCGGTCGCCTTCGCGGCCGTCTCTGGCTGGCAGTTCGCGCGCGAGACGCGCCTCGCCGCCACGCGCGCCGGCGAGGTCGTGCAGCTCGCCGCCCGCGGCCGGGAGCTCGCCGCCCGCCTCGACGAGCAGGGTCGGGCCGTCGCCACGCTCCGCGAGTCGCTCGCCGCCCAGACGGAGGTCCTGCGGGTGATCGGCGCCCCGCGCACGCTGAGCGCGTCGCTGGCGCCGAAGGAAGGGGTCGCCGGCAGCGCCCGCGTGCTGGTCGACGCCGCCTCGGGCGAGTCGGTCATCGTGGTGTCCGGGCTGGCGCCCGCTCCGGAGGGCAAGACCTACGAGCTCTGGGCGCTGCGCGGCGATCGTCCGCCCGAGCCGGCCGGCCTGTTCGCGGTCGGAACCGAGGGCTCGATCGCCCGGCGCAGCGCGCGCCTCGAGCGGCCCGGGGAGGTGACGGCCTTCGCCGTGTCGATCGAGCCGGCGGCCGGATCGCCGGCGCCGACCGGACCGATCGTGCTGGTCGGGACGATTGCCGGCTGACTACCGGCGGTGAAGCGCCTGGCTCGCACGTCCGAGGCGGCTGAGCACGGCGCCGAGCTCGCCCGTCTCGACGGGGACGCCGTCGCGGAACGCCACCACCTCCCGCGCAGTCGCCGGGAGGCGCGGACCGGGCAGCAGGATGCCGACCAGGTTGAGCGGGTCGGCGGCCGCGACGATGACCACCTCGCCAGGCTCGTGGCGCCGGCGGACCGCACGCAGCGTCTCGACCGCCTCTGGCAGCGCGAACTGCTCGCCGACGAGGCCGGCGACGAAGCGGCCGCCCCGCACCTCCCCGCGCGCCTCGAGCGTGCGGAGCGCGCCGAGCAGTGCGCGCCACGACGAGACCCGCGCCTCGCGCGCCGTGAGCTCGCGCGTCACCACGCCGTAGCGACGGAGGAGCTGGCGCGCGAGGCGCATCGGCCCGGCGTCGCCCGCCGCCTCCTCCGCCGCGCTCCGGAGCAGCGACCACCGCCCCGCGGCCACGAGCCGGCCCCGACCGGCGCCGACCGCCGCGAGCCGCCGCCGTCGCCGCCGCTCCGGGCCCTCGAGGAGGGTGCGGAGCGCCGCCATGCCGTCGCCCGTGACCAGGCCTCTCGCGACGAGCCTCCATAGCGCCTCCTCGGCCTGGCCGGGCAGGAGTCCCGTCCCACGGGCGATGTCGCCGACGAAGCAGGCGCCGCGCCGCTCGAGGAAGTCGAGCACCGCCTGCGCGCTGGCCGGCATCACGCCCGTGCCTCCCGGCCGGGTGGGCGCGAGGAGCCAGCCGAGGTCCTCGCGGAGCACGAGGGCCAGGGGCAGCGCGCGCGTGGGCGCCGGACCGCGGCGCGCGGGCGCGACGTCGTCGTCGGGGGCCCCCGCCCGCAGCCGCCCCCATACCACCGCGCCGGCCAGGCAGAGGTGCTCCAGGTCCGCCGGGTCGTAGCGCGCGACGCGCGCCGGCAGCACGTGAGTCTCCCAGGCGCGCGCCGCAAGCTCGACCCCCTGGAGCTGCCCGATGATCTCGAGGAGGCCGGGCCGGCCGTGCAGCTGCGTCCCCGCCTCGACGTGCTGCCAGCGGAAGAGGAAGCGCATGAGATCGGCGGTCGAGACGGGCTCGATCTCGCGCCGGAGGCGGGCGAGCGTCAGCCGGTGGATGCGGGCGAGGAGGCCCCGCTCGCACCACTCCTCGACCGTCGCCCCGGGCGTGAAGCGGCCGCGCAGCGCCACGCCCGTTCGCTCGAGCGCGGCGAGCCCGACGGCGACGGCGGCCGGCGCCAGGCCGGTGCGCGCGGCGAGCCCGTCGGCCGTGATCGGGCCCGTACACTCGAGCCAGCCGCCGGCGACCGCCCGGCGCGCGTCCTCCTCGGTGGGCTCCTCGCCGCGCGGCGCCGCAACTTCCACCGGCTCCGGCTCGAACTGCGCCGCGGGGACGAGGCGCCGGACGAGCGCGACGCGCTCGGCCGCGACCAGCGCTCGCCACGCGCCATCTGACGCCCACGTCGCCCGCCGGGCAGCGACCAGCTCCGCCGCCGGCGCCGTCCACCCGGCGGCTTCGACCTCGGGCCACGGCGCGAGGACGAGCGAGGACAGCGTGTCGTGGAGCTCGTCGGCATCGCGGACGTCGGGCCAGGCCTCGGCGCGCACCGCGGCGATCGCAGCGGCGTCGAGCGCGCCGAGACCGCCGGCGAGGTCCGGATCCGTCCGCCTGAGCGCCACGGCGCGCGCTCGCCGTTCCTCGAGCGGCGCGTCGTCGAGATAGGTGTAGGGGTTGGAGTGCAGGATCTCGTGCGACAGGACGGACGGCGCCGGCGTGTCGATGACGCGGGTCTCGATCGCGCCGCGCTCGATGTCCGCCAGGATGCCGTCCAGGCCCTTCGTGTCCATCGCCTCGTGCAGACAGTTGTCGATCGTCTCGCGCACGAGCGGATGGTCCGGGATCACGATCGGGCCGGTCACGTTGTCGGCGCACGCCACCTGCGCCGGGAAGACCGCGGCGAGCAGGTCGTCGGCGCGCATGCGCTGGAGCGGCATGGGCACCCGGCGCCCACCCTGGAAGCGCAGGAGGGCCAGCGCACGGGTCGCGTTCCACCGCCAGCGGTTGGCGAACATGGGCGCGGCGAGCGCGGCCTGGATCAGGTCCTCGACGAGCCGCTCGCGGCGGACCATGTCGAACACGCCGTCGAGCGGGAAGCTGTGCTGCGGGCCGAGAGAGAGGACGAAGCCGTCGTCGGTGGCCGCGGCCTGCAGCTCGAAGTCGAACGTCACGCAGAAGCGCTTGCGCAGGGCGTATCCCCAGGCGCGGTTCACGCGCCCGCCGAAGGGCGCGTGCACGACGAGCTGCATCCCCCCGGCCTCGTCGAAGAAGCGTTCGGCGACGACGCAGCGGTCCGTGGGCAGCGCGCCGAGGACCGCCTGCCCCTCGGCGAGGTAACCGACGATCTGCTCGGCGCCGTCGGGCGTGAGCCCGCACTCGGCGGTGAGCCACTCGACGGCCGCGCGCCGATCGCCGAGCCGCGCGCCCACTTCATCGCGCAGCGCTGAGACCGCCGCCGACAGCTCCCGCGTGCGCGCCGGCGCCTCGCCCAGCCAGAAGGGAATCGTCGGCGGCGCGCCGCCGGCGTCCTCGACGCGCATCCGCCCCGCCTCCACGCGCCGGATGCGCCACGAACGGTTGCCGAGGAGGAAGATGTCGCCCGCCATGCTCTCGACGGCGAAGTCCTCGTTAACCCGCCCGACGGTCAGCCCCGCGGGCTCCTCGACGACGTCGTAGTCGGCCGTGTCGGGGATCGCGCCGCCGCTGGTGATCGCGGCGAGCCGCGTGCCGCGCCGCGGGCGCAGCCGGCCGTGCACGCGGTCGAGATGGACGAGGGCCCCGCGCCGGCCGCGGCGGGTGGCGACCCCGTCGGCCAGCATGTCGATCACGGCGTCGAAGTCGTCGCGCGCGAGCCGGCGGAAGGAATGCGCGCGCCGCACGAGCGCCCACAGCTCCTCGACGCCGATCTCCCCCGTCGCGACGGTGGCGGCGCACTGCTGGGCCAGGATGTCGAGCGGGTTCTCGGGCACGCGGAGGCGGTCGAGCTCCCCGGCACGCACGGCGCGCACCGCGGCGGCCGCCTGCAGCACGTCGTCACGCGTCAGCGGGAAGAGGATGCCGCGCGACACGGCGCCCCGCGCGTGCCCCGACCGGCCGATGCGCTGGATGAGCGTGGCGAGCGCGCGCGGTGCGCCGACGTGGCAGACGAGGTCGACGCTCCCGACGTCGATCCCGAGCTCGAGGGACGCGGTGGCGACGACGACGGGCACGGCGCCCGACTTGAGCCGCTCCTCGGCGTCGAGCCGGAGGCGCCGCGCCATGCTGCCGTGATGCGCCGCGACGCGTCCGTGGCCGAGCCGCTCCTCGAGCTGGTGCGCGACCCGCTCGACCAGCCGGCGGGTGTTGACGAAGACGATCGTCGTCCGCTCGGCCCGGGCGTGGGCCGCGATGCGGTCGTACACCTCGGCCCACAGCTCGTGGGTCGCGATCGGGCCGAGCTCCTGGTCGGCCACCTCGATCGCGAGCTCGAGGTCGCGACGGTGGCCGACGTCGATGATGCGGCACGGGGGCGACTCGCCGCCGGCAGCCGTCCCGACCAGCAGGCGCGCCACCTCCTCGATCGGCCGCTGCGTGGCCGAGAGGCCGATGCGCTGGAGCCGGCGGCCGGCGAGCGCGTCGAGCCGCTCGAGCGAGAGCGCGAGGTGCGCCCCCCGCTTGTCGGCGGCGACCGCATGGATCTCGTCGACGATCACGGTCCGCGCGCCGGCGAGGAAGCGGCGGCTGCCCTCGGCCGTGAGCAGGATGTAGAGCGACTCGGGCGTGGTCACCAGGATGTGGGGCGGACGGCGCGCCATCGCCTGGCGGGCGCCCGGCGGCGTGTCGCCCGAGCGGACGAGGACACGGACCTCGGGGAGGGTCGTGCCGCGCGCCGCCGCCCGGGCACCGAGCTCGGCGAGCGGCGCGGCCAGGTTCTTCTGGATGTCGTTGCCGAGCGCCTTGAGCGGCGAGATGTAGACGACGTCCGTCCGGTCCTCCAGGAGGCCGCGCTCCGCCAGCCCGAGGAGGCGGTCGATCGACCAGAGGAAGGCGGCGAGCGTCTTGCCCGAGCCGGTCGGCGCCGCGAGCAGCGTGTCGGCTCCGGCGGCGATGGCGGGCCAGCCGGCGGCCTGGATCGGCGTCGGCTCGCCGAAGCGATCCCGGAACCAGTCCGCGACCAGAGACGAGAAATCGGTCACCAGCCCCCCCCCCGCCGACTGCTATCACCGGCCACGCCGGGGCGCCACGGCGTGTCGCATCTTCCCTCGCGCGCCGGGGCGCCCAGCGGTTATATATAAGGT
>Ga0209057_1000017_pt1 | contig 122862 bp, 97 predicted proteins | sample GraSoiAngelo_146_FD_185903 | JGI IMG/M metagenome (GOLD analysis project Ga0209057, IMG submission 185903) | Grasslands soil microbial communities from the Angelo Coastal Reserve, California, USA - 14_1009_05_30cm (SPAdes) (version 2) | ecosystem: Environmental > Terrestrial > Soil > Grasslands...
TTACGACGAAGGGTCATAATAGCCGACAGGCGCGGGGCGAACGCGCTCAGCGCGCGCCCGGGCTCACCACCTATATATAAGGATGCGGTCTGTCGGAGGCTCGATCGGCCGCAACCGCAGGCAACCGCTCTCACATCGTTTTCGGGCCGAGTCGACACGGCTGCTTCCGGTTACATTCGAACCAGGTTTCCCTGCCAGCCGCTCTTTGCCAGCGTAGCTGTCAGCAACGCGCGCTCCACGCCATCGGCCTGAACAAGGAGGTGTCCACCGGGAGCCCATATCGCGCTCTTTCCGGCTGATTCGTACGTGCCTGTGGATGCTCCCTGATTGGCCATCACGGCGAGCATCCCGAACTTCGTGGCGTACTTTTGCAGCCTCGGCGCGTCGTCCACGTACCACTCCCTGGTGAGAAACACGCCGGCCGCATAGACCTGTGCTCCGAGATCGGCATACGTCTTGGGATGAGATTCGCGGGAGGAGTCGGCGCAGATCGATATGCCGAGCCTCTGACCGTCCACATCGAGCGTCAGGGGCCTGGCGCCATGAGAGAAATGGGCGATCTCACTTGCACCAAGGTGCATCTTGAGATAGGTCCTGATGTCGCCGTCGGGTGTCAGGATGAACGCTCCGATCGCTGGTTTGTCGGCGCCGTTTCGGATCGGCGCGCCGACAATCAGCGTGATCCGATGTTGAATGGCCAGACGGCGCAGCGAATCCAAACGAGCATCGTCAGCCGCAAACGTGAGGGAGGCCGCGAGGTCGGGTTCGTATCCGGTCAGCGAGAGCTCGGGGAACACGAGTACCGAGACGTCGTACGGCGCCGCCGCCGCGACCGCGTCCGCGTGGGCGACGAGATTCCCCAAGACGTCGCCACGCGCCGAGCCAATTTGGGCGGTAGCGATCGTGAAGTTACGCATCACCACACCACGTCCGTGGCGTTGTGACGAGACGGACGCGAAGCGCGGCCTCCAGCTCAGAGCGGCGTAACGGAAGAGGGCTTCGAATCGCTCGCACGAGGCCTTTCCGACGAGGTCGAGGCGCCGACGTATTGACGCGCATGATCGAGATCCGGCCGCGCTCGGCGGTCGCCGCGTTCGCAAATCTTGACGAGCTGACCGTAGTAGCTGCGCGCCTTCGCGCGATCGCCGGCCGATTCTGCCGCACGACCGGCGCCGTACACCGATCGGAATCGATTCGGCTCTCTCTTCAGATTGGTCTCGAATTCCTTCAGGGCGGCTGCGGGTTGATTCGCTTCGAGCAGCATCTCGCCGAGCAGCTCGTGCGCCGGCGCGATTGGCCCGGGCGTGATCGCCGACTTGTCGGTCGTATCTTCGAGCGCCGCCGCAGCGGTCAGCGTCCGCAACGCGTCCTCTTTCCTGCCTTCGGCCCAGAACGCCCATCCCTGCGCCGCCTGGCGCTGGATGTCGAGCTGCGTGGCCCAGTACGCGTCTTTGGCCTGGACTTCTTTTTCGCGCAGCGCGATCAGCTGCTCGATCTCGGCTTTCGCGAGGTCCGGTTTACCCGATCGCGCGGCGCCGAGCGCGCGCGCGAAGCGGGTGATCGCTTCGACGAACGGCTGCGGGCTTGGCCGCGCTGTCAGCGCTGCTGCCTCCGACCACGCGCCGCGCTCGATGGCCCAGCGCGCCGGAATCGCGGCCGCGGCCCATCCGCCCGCGGGCCCGCCGGCCATTCCCGGCATGGCCGGCATGTCGGCGCGGCCACCGGCCGGCGCCGCCGGGCGCGCGATGATCTCGTTCACGCCGTCGAGAATTTTCTTCGCCGCGGCATCCTGGGCGGTCTGCAGATACGCGTACATCTCGTAGTCCCACGCATGCAGCGCTTCGCCGGGGTCGTGCCGCTGCATCGCGACGTCGTGCGACCGGATGTTCGTGTCGATCGATTCCTGCCACGAGCCGACGCGGGTGAACGTGTGCGCCGGCATGTGGAGCGCGTGCGGCGCGTCGGGCGCGAGATTCGCGTACTTGCGCGCATATGGCAGCGCGCGCGGCGCGAGCGCCGATACGTCGTAGCTGTGAATCAGGTAATGCGTCACGCCGGGATGATCGGGTTCGACCGTGTAGAGCTTCTCCAGAATCGCCGCGGCTTTGAGCTGATTGGCGTAGGTCTTGTCGGTCGGCAGCGCCGTCTGATCGACGGCGAGCGCGTAGAACGCCGCAGCCTCGAGGTCGGTCGGGTATTTCGTGTAGATGCGCTCCATCGCTTTCTCGTACGCGACGGTCCGCGCGCGGTGATCCAGCGTGTCGGCGTCCTTGTAGAGGAGCGCCACAGCCGCAATGTACTCGCGCTCGCGCTCGCTCTTGGCGCCGATCGTCTGCGCCGTCTGCGCCGCCGCGAGACCCTCCTGCAGCGTTTTCGGCGAGCGCAGCCCCGCGAACGGGTTGCCCCACGTGCTCATGGCGATCCCCCACTGCGCGATGCCGCACGACGGATCGCCTTCAAGGGCTTTCTTGAAGCCGGTGATCGCGTCGGCGAATTCGAAGGAGTGGAGGAGCGCCATCGCGTGATCGAATTCCTCGGCGACCGGCGCCGCGCACGAAGTGGCGAAATGAACCTTCCCGAGCCGCTCACCGCCGGCTCGCGGCGCCTGCGCGGAGACCGCCGACGCCGAGGCGAGTGTGAAGACCAACGCGAACGGGAGGACGAACAACGCGCGCATAATCGCTCTCCTTCTTGTGACGACCGTCACGCGGGGCGATGGCATGGTCGTCAGGATCTGCCAAAGGTTGCCGCGCCGGCTTTCAGAATTTCGTCGGACAGTTTCGAATCGTCGACGGCGCGCGCCAGCATGAGCGCGCCCACGAGGCCGGCCATCGTCGCGAGCGCCTTTTCGCGCCGGGCGGCGGCCGATCGGCCCTGCAGCAGCTTCCCCAGACCGTCAACTCTGGAGCGCAGTCCTTCCGTGAAGGCGCGGCGAACGGTCCGCGGCTGGCGCACGACATCCGATCCGAGCGCGGCGAACAGACATCCGTGTCCCGGATCGTCGCGATGGCGCGGCGATAGGTACCCGCGGACGACGGCTTCGAACGTCGGGCGTGCGGAGCCGGCGACCTTCTCGATCCAGGAATCGTTGCCCGGCACGCTGGCGCACGTCTCCGCGGCCAACCGGTCTTTCGACGGGAAATGCCCGTAGAAGCCGCCGTGCGTCAGCCCGGCGCGCTTCATGATGTCGGCGACGCCGATGCCATCGAAGCCATGCTGGCGGAACAGCGTGCCGGCGGCGTCCAGAATCTTCTGCCGGTTCGCCGCCGCCCGCTCGCGCGTCACTCTCACGGATCACTCCTTGTCAGTGCGGTTGACAAGTATACATGATGTGCATCATAAATAACTCACCTGCAATACAATCGCGCATCGCGATAGCGGTTGAAGAGATTCATGCATGACACGGCAGGCGCATTGTCGCTGCCGTCCGCGCGAGCGCGAATGCCTTCGGGGCGTCAATGGACGCTGGTGGCGACCATCGTCGGCTCCAGCCTGACGTTCGTCGACGCGACCGTGGTGAACGTTGCTCTGCCCGCGCTTCAGGCAGAGCTGCACGCGACCATCACTGACGTCCAATGGGTGATCGAGGCGTACGCCTTGTTCCTGGGCGGTCTGATTCTCGTCGGCGGCTCGATGGGCGATCAATTCGGACGTAAGCGGACGTTCCTTGCTGGCGTCATGCTGTTCACCATCGCGTCGATCGCCTGCGGTCTCGCGGGATCGATGCGCGCGCTCATCGTGGCGCGTGCGGCGCAGGGCGTCGGCGCCGCCTTCCTCGTACCGGGGAGCCTCGCGATTATCAGCGCCACGTTCGACGACGCCGATCGCGGCCGGGCGATTGGCACGTGGTCCGGTTTCAGCGCCATGACGTCGGCCCTCGGACCCATCGCCGGCGGCTGGCTGATCGAGCACGTCAGCTGGCGCGCGGTCTTCTTCCTGAACGTGCCGCTGGCCGCGATCGTCGTCGCGCTGTCGGCGCGATTCATGAGCGAAAGCCGCGACCCATCGCTAACCTCGCGGATCGATTGGACAGGCGCCGGCCTGGCCGTCGCCGGGCTTGGTGGTGTCGTCTTCGCCCTCCTCGAGTGGCCGCGCCTCGGTGCGAGCCATCCGCTCGTGTTCGTGACGATGGGCTGCGGTGCGGTATCGCTCGCCGTTCTCGTGGTCTTCGAACGTCGAGTCGCTGCACCGATGCTTGCGATCGGCTTGTTCCGGTCGCGACCGTTCACGCTGGCCAATCTCCTGACGTTGTTCTTGTATGGCGCGCTGGCCACGGTCTTCTGGCTCGTGCCGTTGAATCTCATTCAGGTGCAGCATTATTCGGCCACAGGGGCGGGTGCAGCGTTGCTTCCGTTGCCGATACTGATGTTCCTGTTGTCACGGTGGTCCGGCGGGCTCGCCGCCCGCGTTGGCAGTCGCCTGCCGCTCACCATCGGGCCGATCGTCGCCGCGGTGGGGCTGATTCTCTACGCCCGGTCGGGAGTCGGCGGCTCCTACTGGACGACGTTCTTCCCGGCCGTCGTGGTGCTCGGGGTTGGCATGGCGATCGTGGTGGCCCCGCTCACCACGACGGCGATGACCGCTGTCGAAGCGCAACACGCGGGCGTGGCATCGGGCGTGAACAACGCAGTCGCGCGTGTCGCCGGTCTGATCGCGATCGCTGTGTTCGGTGTCCTGTTGGTGCGGAGCTTCGACGTGCGCGTGAGGGCGGCGCTCGACCGGCTCGAACTGCCTGCAGCCGCACGGACCGCCATCGACCGCGAATTGCCAAAGTTGGCTGGAGCCGAAATCGACGCGGCGATTGAATCCGTGCAGCGAGTTGCGGTCCGGCGGGCGATGGATGAGTCCTTCGCCTCGGCCTTCGGTCTGGTGATGATGGCGGCGGCGGCAGCCGCGCTGGCTGCCGCGCTCGCGGGCGCACTGATTCGGTAGCAGGCGCCGCAACGGCAGACACCATACGCCCGGAACAACGGCGGTCAGAAGACCTACGGAACACAATGACGGCGACGCGAGGCAAACGATGTAGCTGGGTGAGCATCGACAATCCGCTGATGCTGCAGTATCACGATCGCGAATGGGGTGTGCCGGTCCATGACGATCGCAAGCACTTCGAATTCCTCGTGCTCGAAGCGGCGCAGGCCGGACTCAGTTGGTCGATCGTGCTCAAGAAGCGCGAAGGGTATCGCCGCGCGTTCAGCCAGTTCGATCCTCAGAAAGTGTCGCGATACACGAAGGCCCGCGTTCAGAAGCTCGTCGCGGATCCGGCGATCATTCGAAACCGGATGAAGATCGAATCGGCTGTGCGCAACGCGCGGGCGTTTCTCGCGATTCAGGACGAGTTCGGAAGTTTCGACGCCTATTGCTGGCGGTTCGTCGATGGATGCCCCAGGCTGAATCGGTGGAAGACGATGACGAGGATTCCGGCGACGTCACGCGAGTCCGACGCGTTCAGCAAGGACCTCAAGCGCCGGGGATTCAGCTTCGTTGGCTCGACCGTCGTCTACGCGCACATGCAGGCGGTCGGCATGGTGAACGATCACCTCGTCGACTGCTTCCGGTATCGGGAGATTCAGCGCCTCGAGTGAATTCTTCCAGGCAGGGAGGAGACCACATGAATGTCCAGGAGTACAAGCGCCGTTTGCTCGAGCTCGAAAAACAACTGTCGACGCGCGCGGCACGCGACCGCGAACATGCGCGCGAGCAAGTGAGGGACTCGCCGGGCGATATCGGTGATGCCAGTGTTGCTGATGAAGCCGAAAGCGAGGACTTTACGGAAGCCGAGCTCGACGCCACCGTGCTGCAGCAGGTGCGCGACGCACTGCGGCGGATCGAAGATGGCACCTTCGGTCGCTGCGTGGTGGATGGCGGACCGATCGAGCCAAAGCGGCTCGAGGCCGTTCCCTGGACACCGTACTGCCTGAAGCACCAGAGGCTGCTCGAGGCAGCCTCGCGACCACAGGCTACACCCACGCTCTGATCGCCCTTCGGTCGAACCGCGGCACGGAGGCGCTTTAGATCGACCCCTCGTCGACGAGCGCCTCGAGGATTTTCACGAGCGTTCGCCGCTTGTCGCGAGAGAGCCTCGACAGCGGCAAAGATCGTCGTGCCATCCGCCTGAGGAGCTGCGCGCGCATTCGCGCGCCCCTTGGGGTGAGTTGAAGCGCTTTCACCCGCCGGTCCTCGGGCGAAGGTTGCCGCCGCACGAGACCTCGGGATTCCAGGCGATCAACCAGTCCCGTCACGTTCGACGCGTCACACGAAAGCGTCTCGGCAAGCCGGCTCATCGGCAGGGGACGCCCTGGTTCGATCAAGTGCAGCACGTGGCACTGGATCGGCGAGAGATCGAATTCGCCCTCCGAAGACGGCAGGTGCTCCCGCTGCGCGAAGAAGAACTTCATCAGGAGCTGCCAGGCCCGACAGGCATCGTGCTCTGACCGATGCATCGCAGCCATTGTACTTGATGAAATAAATAGTTGACAAAATCAAGTATCTCCGACTATTCTGGTCGCACTATGAAAAGGCTGCGAATCATTCCCCTGGATGACACGGTAGTGTTCCCGGGCATGCCGGTCACCCTGTCGGTCGACGTCGGCGGCGACGATCGCGTGCTCCTGGTGCCTAGACAGCAGAACACATACGCGCGCGTCGGCGTTGTGGCGGAGGTATCCGAGCGCGTGCGACTCGCGGGCCGCGGGCTCGCGGTCTCGCTCGTGGCCCTCCATCGCGCGATCCCCGGCGGAGCCGCGGGCGACGAGGACGGCGTGCTTCGAGTGGATTTCGAGTCCCGTCCCGACCAGGCGCCAGCTGCCAGTTTCACGCGCGAGCTGGAACGTGAGTATCGCGCGGTTGTCGACGAGATTCTCGAGTTGCGAGGCGACGACGGACGGATCCGCGCATTCGTGCGGTCCATCACCGATGCGGGCGCCTTGGCCGATACGGCGGGCTACTCGCCCGACTTGAGCTTCGGTCAGAAGCTGCAGCTCCTTGAAACGTTCGACGTCGTCGAGCGGCTCGGGCTGGCGGTTCAGTTTCAGCGAGAGCGGCTGGCAGAGCTGCAGGTGCGAAAGCGCATTCGAGACGACGTCGAAGACGGCGCCCAGAAGCAGCAGCGCGAATATTTCCTGCGCCGTCAGATGGACGCGATTCGCAAGGAACTTGGCGAGAACGACGGCTCGATCGTGGACGAATACCGCCAAAAGATTTCGAACGCGGGCATGCCGGAGACGGTGCGTCAGCAGGCGGAACGCGAGTTGAGCCGACTGGAGCGAATGGGAGACTCGAACGCCGAGTCCTCGATGATTCGCACGTATCTTGACTGGCTGCTGGCGGTTCCCTGGGCGAAGCGGTCCGAGGAGCATCTCGACCCCGCGCATGCTCGCGAGGTGCTCGACGCCGACCACGAAGGCCTCGACGACGTGAAAAGACGCATCACCGAGTACCTGGCGGTGCGCAAGCTCCGAACGGATCGCGGCATGACCGAGAATCGCCGGTCGGGCGTCATCCTCACCCTGATCGGACCTCCCGGCACCGGCAAGACATCGATCGGCGAATCGATCGCACGAGCCACCGGGCGGCAGTTCGTGCGGATGTCGCTCGGCGGCGTCCGCGACGAAGCTGAGATCCGCGGCCACCGCCGCACGTATATCGGAGCGCTGCCGGGACGGCTCGTGCGGGCACTGCGTGACGCGGGCACGATGAATCCGGTGATCATGCTCGACGAGGTCGACAAGATTGGCGCGGACTGGCGCGGCGATCCCTCGGCGGCACTGCTCGAGGTGCTCGACCCGGCGCAGAATCATGCGTTCCGGGATCACTATCTCGACGTCGAGCTCGATTTGTCGCACGTGCTGTTCGTCGCGACGGCGAACGTTGCCGATACCATTCCCGCCGCGCTGTTCGATCGCATGGAAGCGATCCGGTTCGACGGGTACACGACTGAAGAGAAGGTGACCATCGCACGCGGGCATCTCTGGCCGCGTCAGGTCGAGCGGAATGGCCTGCGTGTCGAAGAAGTAACGGTGACGGATGCGGTGCTGCGCCGGATCGTCACTGACTACACGCGAGAGGCCGGTGTCCGCCAGCTCGAACGAGAGCTCGGCACACTGCTTCGGAAAACGGCAACGCGGATTGCCTCAGCCGACCAGACCACGCCACTGGCGATCGATCACGAGGCTGTCCGCGATGCGCTCGGGCGGCCGAAGTTCTTTTACGAAGCAGCGGTCCGTACCGCCGTGCCTGGCGTCGCGACGGGTCTCGCGGTAACGGGTGTGGGCGGTGATGTCCTCTTCGTGGAAGCCGCCTCCATGCCCGGCACGGGCGCGTTGGTGTTGACCGGGCAACTCGGCGACGTCATGAAGGAATCGGCGCGGATTGCGCTCACCTACGTGAAGAGTCATGCATCCGATCTCGGAATCGACGAACACGCGCTCGATGACCGCGAACTACACGTTCACGTGCCGGCGGGTGCAATACCGAAGGACGGGCCGAGCGCAGGGATCACCATGGTGACGGCAATTGCGTCGCTTCTGGCCCGCCGACCTGTCAAGAGTACGGTCGGCATGACTGGCGAGGTGACGCTTCAAGGCCGGGTGCTCCCCATTGGCGGCCTGAAGCAGAAGGTACTTGCCGCGCATGCCGCAGGCCTCACAGAGCTCATCCTGCCCGAGCGCAATCAGCCCGACCTGGATGACGTCCCGTCCGACGTGCGCGACCAGATGCAGTTTCATCTCGTCGGGACAGTGGATCAGGTACTGACGCTCGCACTGGAACCGACCGAGCTCGCGATGGCCGCATAGGCGGCTTAACGAGGCGGTCATTCTCCCTTCCCGCCGTCAGCCATTTCGATCCAATCCAATTCCTCTTCCATCTGATGAAACGCATCATCGCCGATCTCGTCGCTGGCACGCGTAGCCGGCTCGCGCAGTTCCGTGCAATCGGCAGACACGAGTTACATCCTTCGCACCTAATGTCCTAGGGCGCGATTACCGAAACCTGACACAGGTAGTCCGCTTCCTCTGATGGTGTCCGTGAGCTCGAACTTTCAGGACCGATCCCAGGGCCAAGACAGCCAGGCGACGGGGCATCATCCGCTGCCATCGGAATCAGGTGGGACGGTGGTCGTCGCAGATGATACGCCGGCCGTCGCCGAGTACCTCGCCCGCCTGCTCGCCCGTGACGGCCATCGTGTGATTCGCGCCGACAACGGCGCCGATGCGTTAGAGCTCATCGCACGCGAGCAGCCGGATGTGGCGCTGCTCGACGTGATGATGCCCGGACGCTCCGGCCTCGATGTCTGTCGCGCGATCAAATCCGACCCGGGCACACGGCTGATCCCAGTTGTCCTCGTGACAGCGCTCCAGAACGCCGAGGATCGGATTCGCGGCATCGAAGCGGGCGCCGACGACTTCTTGAGCAAGCCGCCGAATCCGCAAGAATTGCTCGCGCGCGTGCGTTCACTCTTCCGGCTGAAACGTTATACCGACGAACTCGATTCGGCGCAGTCGGTCATTATGAGCCTTGCCCTCACGATCGAAGCCCGCGACGCGTACACCGATGGACACTGTCAACGGCTGGCGACGTCTGCGGTCGCCGTTGGTGAGGCGCTTGGATTACAGGCCGAGGATGTCGAGGCGTTGCGCCGCGGCGGAGTTCTGCACGACATCGGTAAGGTTGGCGTGCCCGACGCCGTGTTGCTGAAACCGGCTCGACTGACGCCCTCCGAATTCGACGTCATGAAGCAGCACACGGTGATCGGCGATCGCCTGTGCGCTCCGTTGCGCTCGCTGAAACGCGTCCGGCCAATCATCCGCCACCATCACGAACGGTTCGACGGCACCGGGTATCCGGATGGACTCGGCGGAGAGGACATTCCGTTGCTCGCGCAAATCATGAGCGTGGTCGACGTCTTCGACGCGCTCACGACCGATCGACCGTACCGCGCGGCGATGACGCTGGACGACGCCTGCCGGGAACTCGAAAACGAGGTCAGTCGCGGCTGGCGGCGCGCCAATCTGGTCGAGGTCTTCATCACCGTCCTGCGCGAAACCCATGGCGAACTGTTTCGACCCGGCGCCCCGAAGGACCTACGATGAGCCGGTCGCTTCCTCTCTGGCGATCTCTTCGACTGCGGCTGCCGCTCCTGATGTCCGGCCTGATCGCGCTGGTGTTGGTCACCGTGTTCTGGGTCATCAATCGCGAAATCGAAAAGGGCTTGTTGCGCGCGGGCAGCGAACGGGCGCAAACCGCCGCCGATCAACTCGGTGCGATTCTGGCTCAGGGCGCCGCGCGGGGCACCAACGAAGGCCGCCGCATCGCGAGTGACCCGGCGGTGCGGCGCTTTGTCGCCAATCCATCGACCGATGCCGCCGCGGTGCGTGAGCTGTTGACACCGCTCGCGGTCGCGGCACAGCCCCCCGTCGAATTGAGGACTGCCGGCGGCGAACGCGTGCTGGAGGTCGGACCCGCCCGTGGCAAGGCTGTGCCTCTGGACGCAACGGTACCGCTCGTTCCAGGTCTCTCGACCTTTCAGCGCTCGCACGACACGGTTTTCTACGGATTGGTCACCGAAATCCTCGACCAGACGCCGCCCGCAAACGGAGGGAACCCGGCTGCGGGCAGACCGCTCGGCTACATCGTCGTACGCCGGACGTTGACGACGGCCCAGACGACTGACACGTTGAATCGCCTGGTCGGCAACGGCGCGCTCGTCGCGGTCGGACATCAGAGCGGCGGCATCTGGACGAACTTCTCCAAGGTCGTGCCTCAGCCTCCCATCGACCCGACACGGAACGGAGTCGTCGAGTACCGGACGGCGAGCGGGGAGCGCCGACTGGGAGCGGTCAGCGTGGTCGCTGGGACGCCATGGGCGGCGTGGATCGAGTTCCCGCGCGACCGCATCCTCGCACCCGCGTACGCCATGCAGCGACGGATGGTGGTGTTCGGGTTGATCGCCATCGGGCTGTCGGCCCTTTTGATCAGCGTCGTGAGCGCGCGCATCACGACACCGCTCCACGATCTCACGACGGCTACGGCCGCGATTGCGTCCGGCGAATACACGCGGCGGGTCCGCACCGCTCGTCGCGGCGACGAGATTGGACAGCTCGCCGATGCCTTCAACGCGATGACCGAACGGGTCGCGGCCGATCACGACGAACTGGAATCGCGCGTGCGCGAGCGCACCGCGACCCTCGATCGATTCTTTTCGCTCTCGATCGACCTGCTGTGCATTGCCGGAACCGATGGCCGCTTTCAACGGGTCAACCCGGCGTGGGAAGAAACGCTCGGATGGTCGGCAGACGAGCTCACCTCGATGCCGTACATGGATTTGGTTCATCCCGACGACCGGGCGGCAACGGCCCACGAGGCGGCGGGCCTGGCGGCTGGTGGCATCACCGTTCGATTCGAAAACCGTTACCGCGCAAAGGACGGGTCGTATCGCTGGCTCAGTTGGAAGTCAGCGGCGGCCGGCGAGCAGGGGCTGATCTACGCGGCGGCTCGCGATGTGACCGACGAGAAGCGCGCCACCGAGGCTCTCGCACGCCACGTATCCGAGTTGAACGTGATCAACGACGAACTCGAGTCGTTCAGCTACTCCGTATCGCACGACCTGCGCGCGCCGCTCCGTCACGTTGTCGGTTTCGCCACGCTGCTCGAGCAATCTGCGAACGGCCGGATGGAGGAGCAGGACCGGCGCTACGTGAAAACGATCAGCAAGGCTGCGACGCACATGGGCCGGCTGATTGACGACCTCCTGTCATTCTCGCGCACCGGCCGCGCCGCGTTCGATCGGCGTGAGGTGGACCTCGACGTCGTCGTGCGCGAGGCGGTACTCGAGGTCAGCCGAGAGGCTCGCAAAGACATCAGGTGGGATGTGCGCCCACTGCCACACGTGCAGGGCGATCCGTCGATGCTGCGCCTCGTCTTCGTCAACCTGCTTTCGAACGCGGTGAAGTACAGCTCGAACCGTCCGCACCCCGTGATCGAGGTGAACGTCGACGGGGCCGGATCCACCGAGACGGTCGTGTACGTGCGCGACAACGGCGTCGGCTTCGACATGGCCTACGCGGACAAATTATTCGGCGTCTTTCAACGATTGCACAGCAGCGACGAGTTCGAGGGTACCGGTATCGGACTGGCCAACGTGCGCCGCATCGTTCACCGCCATGGCGGCAAGGTGTGGGGCGAAGGCGTGGTGGACGGCGGCGCGACCTTTTACGTGTCGTTGCCCCAGGGAGGAACGGCGTAAATGATCGCGGACTTGAGGCAGATCGTCCTCGCCGAGGACAACGCGAACGACGTCGAACTGACGCTCAACGCGCTGCGCGAAAACCACATCGTCAACGAAATCGTGGTGGTCCGCGACGGCGCGGAAGCGCTCGACTACTTGCACAAGCGGAACCGATTTGCGGGACGCGCCGGGGCCAATCCTGCGCTCGTGCTGCTCGATCTCAAGATGCCCAAGGTCGATGGCATCGAGGTTCTCCGCCAGATCAAAGCCGATTCATCGCTCAAGAGCATTCCCGTGGTCATGTTGACTTCGTCGCGCGAGGAACAGGATCTGGTGCGGAGTTACGAGCTCGGCGTGAACGCCTATGTCGTCAAGCCGGTCGGCTTCCACGAGTTCATCGACGCCGTCAAGCTGCTCGGCGGGTTCTGGGCAGTCATCAACGAGCCGCCGCCACAGCGCACGGCGGGACCGACCCGTGACTGATCGTCGGGAATCGCTGCGCGTGCTGCACGTCGAGGACGATCCAGTCGATCGCGAACTGGTCGCCGAGACGCTGCGCTCGCAGGGCCTGACGTGCGACATCGTGGTGGTCGACACTCGCGACGCGTTCGCGGACGCCCTGGACTCCGGCGGGTTCGATGTGATTCTGGCGGACGATCGTCTTCCCACCTTCAATGGTCAGGCCGCGCTCGCGTTGACTGTCGAGCGAGCGCCGGACGTCCCGTTCATCTTCGTCTCGGGCACGTTGGGCGAAGAGATCGCCGTCGAGCGGCTGAAGGCCGGTGCCACTGATTACGTGGTCAAACAGCGGCTTGCGAGACTTGGATCCGCCGTCAATCGCGCCCTCGGCGAAGCACAGGTGCGGCGCGAAAACGCCCGCGCGCAGGAGGCAAAACTCTTCCTGGAAGATCTGATCGCGGCAAGCCCGTCGATGATCTTTCGGATCGATCCGCGCGAGTTCCGCATCACGTATGCAAGCCCCAATGTCAACCGTCTGCTCGGCTACAACCAGCGCGAAATTGTCGGCGTCCGCAACTTCTGGCGCACGCTGCTGCACCAGGACGATCTCGAACGGGCGGCCGGTCATCTGCGCGAGGCGCTCGAGTCGCACACCGTCCAGATTCCGCAGGAGTACCGGTTCCGGTCCGCCGACGGACGGTATCGCTGGTTTTTCAGCCTGATGCATGTCGAATACAGCGACACCGGCCGGCCGATGCGCATTCTCTGGTACTGCATCGACATCAGCGACCGTCGCACCGCCGAGCAAGCCCTCCTCGAAAGCGAGGAGCGGACCCGGGCCATTCTGCGGACGGCAAACGACGCGTTCGTGGGCGCCGACACCGGCGGCCGCATCGTCGAATGGAACACGCGCGCCGAGGCGATGTTCGGGTGGCCACGCGAGGAGGCGCTCGGACGCATTCTGGTCGATACGATCGTGCCCGAATCCTACCGCGAACAGCATCGCCGCGGCTTCGCGCGGTTTGTCGAGACCGGCGATGCGCGGATGCTGCATCAGCGTCTTGAATTGAGCGGGCTCCGCCGCGACGGATCCGAGTTTCCGGTCGAACTGACGATTTGGCCGACAGGGGACCGAGGACAGCTGACCTTCAACGCATTCATCCGCGACATCACCGAGCAGAAACGCGCCGAAGCTGCCGTGCGACAGGCGAGGGAAGAAGCGGAGCGCGCGAATCACGCGAAGAGCGACTTTCTCTCGCGGATGAGTCACGAGCTCCGGACGCCGTTGAACGCGGTGCTCGGTTTCGCGCAACTGCTGACCAGCGAGCCGCTCGGCGACGAGCCCCGCGACAACGTCCAGCAGATCCTCAAAGGCGGGCAGCACCTGCTCGATCTCGTCAACGAAGTGCTCGACATCTCCCGAATCGAGGCCGGCCGCCTCTCCTTGTCGCTCGAGCCCGTCGGTGTGCGCGACATCACGTGGCATGTCGTCGATCTCGTCGAGCCGCTCGCGGCCGAACGAAAAATTCTGCTCGTGGTCGACGAAATCGATCCCTCGCTCGCGGTGGTCGCCGACCGTCAGCGCTTGCGGCAGATTCTGTTGAATCTCATCTCGAACGCCGTCAAGTACAACCGGCCGAACGGCCGGGTAACGGTGGCTTTCGACTGCGTGTCACCCGACAGGTTCCGGATCAAGGTCACGGATACCGGCGCCGGAATACGACCGGACAAGATGCGGCTGCTCTTCAACCCGTTCGAGCGTCTCGGCGCCGAAACGACGGCCACCGAGGGTACCGGGCTCGGCCTTGCGCTGTCGCGCGGTCTCGCCGAAGCGATGGGCGCCTCGATGGGCGCTGAGAGCGAGATCGACCGCGGGTCCACCTTTTGGATTGAGCTCACACTCTCGCGTGAAGCGGCTGTCACGGTTCCGGTCGCGACACATGACGGACTGCGGCCCGCGACGCCTCGATCGGGCACCATCCTGTACGTCGAAGACAACGTATCTAACGTTCGTCTGATGACACGGCTACTCGCACGCCGTCCGAAGATCACCGTGCTGCATGCGCCGGATGGCGAGTCGGGGCTCGCGATCGCGCGCGATCGGGATCCGGATGTCATCTTTCTCGATCTCCATCTCCCAGACATGTCGGGCGAGGACGTGTTACGGCAGTTATGGGGCGATCCTGCGATTCGACAGATTCCGGTCGTCATCCTCACCGCCGACGCCACCCCCGCGCAGATGCGACGCGCGCTGGCCTCCGGCGCAGCCGCGTACCTCACCAAACCGTTCGATGTGCGGAAGGTCTTGGACACGCTCGATCAGATGCTGCAGCTATCGGAAGAGCGGCGCGCCGCGCGGCGATGATGACCTCAGTCAGCATGCGCGCACACTCGATCCATGACGCAACACGTCTGAGGTGACCCGAGTTTGGATAAGGATGACCAGATGGCAACAAGTACAGGGACTGCAGAGGAATCAGATCTGATCCATCGGCTGAAGAACTACATCTGCATCATCTGTGGATTCTGTGAGCTATTGATCGCCGAATCGGCGGAGGACGATCCGCGTCGCGCGGATCTCGCGGAGATTCAGAAAGCCGCCCAGGCGGCGATGGCCATGATGCCTGACGTGGCCGATCGCATGCGGTAACGCGAACATCTCGAGAACCTCCTCATCACTATCTTGTTCCTTTCAACACTCTTCCCGGCCTGGAATGGCCCTGCGGTCCGGCGACTTCTGCTGATCAGCCTTGTTGCTTACGTGGTAATGCGGAGCGGTCTGTTCTTCACCCGTGAGATGCAAAGGGTTGTTAATTTGCGATAGCACGCCGTGTTCAGTGCTACCATCGAATTCGTGCGGACGCGGCTGCGGCGACTCTTCGGAGCCATCCTCCTGTCGGTGTGCATCGGTGCGCCGATTGCCGAGATGTTCGACCGATGGGACCGCACGGCACAAGATGGTAACGATACGGAAAGCAATCTCGTCATCGTCGCGGTGTGCATCGGCATCGGGTTCGTTGCTGCTGCCCAGATGCTCCGACGTGTTTGTCGGCTAAGAACTGCCTGCCTGATCGCTCGCCCCCACGTGTCGTTCGCGCCGTTGCGCGAACTTTGCTTCATCCAGCCGACGCCGAACGGCAGTCCGCCGCTCGCGCTTCGCATTTAGTCCCCTCACGCTCGCGCTGCATCTCCTGGCGGCTGTGGTGTGCGTCTTCGCACGCGAGAGCCGTCATCTCAATCCGTGCTCGCGTGGAGACGTGTATGCGTGGCGTGCTGGTTGGAATGCTCGCGCTGAACGTGGCGACGGCATTTGCGCAAACCGCGACCGTTCGCATCGAGGTTCGGACCGACGACGGTCCCGTTTCGGCCGCGGGCGTGTCTGTGAACGGAACGACACACAAGACGGACGCGCAAGGCATTGCGCTCGTCACCGTGCCGGCCGGTCACGTCGATATCGTCGTCGTCAAGGACGGCTTTGCCGCCGCGTCGGCATCGGTCGACGTGCAGGCGAATCAGCAGCAGCCAGTCGTGATCACATTGAATCGTGGCGCGTCCGTCGAGGAACACGTGACGGTCTCCGCGACTCGCACGGACAAGCGCCTTGAAGATGTGCCCATGCGTGTCGAAGTCCTGAATACCGAAGAAGTCCAAGAGCAGGTCATGCAGGGACCAGGCGACGTCGTGAACATGCTCCGTGAGATGGGCGGCTTGCACGTCGCCATCTCCTCGCCGTCTCTCGGCGCGGCGAGCGTGCGAATTCAGGGAATGCGCGGACGCTACACCCGTTTCCTGTCCGATGGACTGCCGTTATTCGGCGAACAGGTCGGCGGCCTCGGATTACTCCAAATTCCACCCGTCGATCTAGGTCAAGTCGAGGTCATCAAAGGCGTGGCGTCGGCGCTCTACGGTGCCGGCGCGATGGGCGGCGTGGTGAACCTGATCGCTCGACGTCCGACCGAACGCGTGCGAGAGGTCATCGTGAACCGGTCGAGCCGTGGCGAGACGGATGCCGTCGCATACTTCTCGCAGCCCTTCAGTGGCGGGTGGGGAGGAACGTTGCTCGCCGGCGGACATTGGCACGAGGCAAACGATATTGATGGCGACGGTTGGGCGGATTTGCCGGGTTACCACCGATCGGAAATCCGCCCACGTGTGTTTTGGGATAATCACAGCGGCACATCGTTATTCATCACGGCAGGTGCCGCGATGAATAACCGGGCCGGCGGCACGATCGACGCGGCAGTGATTTCCGCCACGCACGCACCATATCGAGAAACGCTCGACACGGGGCGCTACGATGTCGCGATCGTCGGTCAAACGCTGCTGTCGGACGCCTACGTCGTCTCGGTTCGCGTCAGCGGTACATGGCTGTCTCACGACCATGGGCTTGGTGACGTGCGCGAGCGCGACACCCGCGACACGTTCTTCGGTGAAACGTCGGCGCGGCGCAAGTTCGGACGGCATACCGTGGTCGTCGGCGCGGCATTCGACCGCGATGCGTTCAGTCCAAAAGAGTTGCCGCAGTTCGGCTATACGTTCACCACGCCCGGTGTGTTCGCTCAAGACGATGTGGACCTGACGCCCTGGTTGTCCGTATCGGCCAGTGCGCGAGTCGACCATCACAGCGCATACGGCACGTTCATCAGCCCACGGATTTCCGCGCTCTTTCGCTCTGGCGGCTGGGCGAGTCGCTTGTCGGTGGGGACCGGCTTCTTCCCATCGTCGGCGCTGACGGAAGAGACAGAAGCCGCCGGCTTGTCACGGCTCACCGTTCGCGGACCCTTGAAAGCGGAAACCGGCGACAGCGCGTCATTCGACGTGACCCGAACCCTTGGCGCGCTCTCCGCGACGGCAACACTGTTCGCCTCGCGTATCCACGACCCGTTGTTCGTTGAACGCACGACCGCCTATGTGCTCGCAAATCAGCCGTTCGCATCGTCGAACGTCGGCGCCGAACTGCTGGCGACATGGCGCAAGGCGCCGCTGTCGCTCACGGCAGTCTACGGGTTCGTGCGCGCCCGTGAATTCGAGAGCACCGCGTTCGAAGAGGTGCCGTTGACGCCGCGCAATTCCGTGACGCTGCTCGGCGGCGTGGAAGACGAAGACGTTGGGCGATTCGTGGTGGAGTGGTTTTACACCGGGCGACAGCGGCTCGAGGCGAATCCCTTTCGAGATGAGAGCGTGCCGTTTACGACAATTGGACTCCTTGCCGAGCGCGCGTTCGGAAAGGTGCGGGTGTTCGTCAACGTTGAGGATTTGAACAACGTGCGCCTGACGCAATTTGACCCACTCATTCGTCCGTCACGGGGCGTTGACGGACGGTGGACGGTCGACGCGTGGGCGCCGCTCGACGGGAGGAACATCAACGGCGGCATCCGGGTGAAGTTCTGACCCCGGTGACAACCGCGATGCCCAGGAAGCGTCGAGTTTTCTACTTCAAGTCGTCCGCCGCGCTCAGGGCGGCGGGTGAGGTGCGCATGCGTATCATCGGACGGACGCTTGTGTTGGTTTTCGTCTGCGCTGGTTTTCCGGTTGCTGGCCAGGATCAATCGATGGCGCTGCTCGCTGCATCGGACGCTCCCGCGTCGCGTGGATTAGGCCCGTCGTCAGAGCTGAATCTGCATGGAGCGGAAGGAAAGGCGAGCGTCCACCAGACGCAAACGTCGACATTCACCGAACACTGAATCACTGCTGCTGCGGGGATGCTCCGAACAAGCCGTCGAGGCGGAGAGAGTACCCCACGCCAACATAGCGATCCGGCGCACTGCGCGTGAGGCCAAAACCGAGATGGAAATCGAATTGCTGACGGAGAGTGACATGCCATGCGCCGCCCACATCGGCAATGTGGCTCGCTGGAGTACGCGTCGCAAAGTCTCCGATGTACTCGACGAAGAGATCCCCTTTCGATCCAACCTCCCGCTCGACGACCAATGTCGGCTCGACGATCGATGTGTGCTCCGCACGATTGACCATCCAGGTCACAGTTAACATCCCGTTAACGGACCAGTCGTCCGCTACGGCGAGCGACCACGGAAACTGGACGTACGGAGTGTAGAAGGCGTCGCTGTCGCCCGAGTGACCGACCGGGAATCCGAAGCCGGCGGATGCCGAGAGACTGAATGAGCGCCGTTCGGGAAACAGTTGTCGCTTGATCGAAACGGTGAAGTTCGACAGCTGCGACGAGGCGAGCCCGTTCAGGGCGATGAAGTAGTTGGGCACATCGACCAGCACTTCGCTGCAATGCGCCACACCAAGCCGGGCCCGCGTCTCCGACGCGTCGAGAACCTGCGACCCTTGATGGACCGCCCAGTTGATTCCATTTTCGACCTGCAGGCTTCCGAAGGGAACGACCAGGCTCGAATTGGTGGTGTCCGGTCGATCCGTTGCGATGACGTCGGTGCGGCCGGGACAATCGCTCGCCCACGCGCCACGCGGCGAGACCAGGAGTGCAGCTACACCGAGGACTGCCGCGGCGAGGCGACGCGGGCCTGACGGCGCTCGCGTGGCACTCGCACCTGCGCTCCTTCTTTTTCGTCTCATGTCGTCACTCGTTGCGACGATGTGACCTCGACGTTGCGCGCCGGCCACATGAATTCGCCACCATCTGGTGCGGACGATTTTCACGTGTGCCCTTGCCAGTTGCCCCGGATTCCAGCATCGAGCCGTCAACGATGTAGCGGGCAACACGAATCACGGATCCTTGCTGAAGATCTCTGGCTTCAAGGTGAAGAGGGATTAAAGCGAGCGCAATCAGCCCCGCAGCGCGCGAAGCGGATCGGTCCGGACCGCGCGCCAGGCGGGCACGAAGCACGCGACGAGCGACGCAACGGCAATCACGACGAATGCCGACGCGAACGCGAGCGGGTCTCGCGGGCTCACCTTATATAGGAGGTAGCCGAGCAGACGGGTCACTTGCAACGCCGCGACCAGTCCCACGACGACGCCGCCCGCGGTGAGCGCGAGGCCTTGCGACAGCACCAGACCCAACAGATCCGAAGCGCCCGCGCCAAGCGCCATCCGCAACGCCAGCTCGCGCGAACTCTGCGACACTGTGGACGCCATCACGCCGTAGAGTCCGATCGCAGCCAGCACGAGCGCGAGTGCACCGAACACGACAAGGATCGTGACCGAGATCCGCTGCGCGGCCGTCGTACGATCCACCTGCTCGCGCATCGTGATGAGCTCCGACGGCGCAACGTTCGCGTCGAGCGCGTGGATCTCGCGCACCAGCGCCGGCGCGAGCGCCGCCGGACGTTGCGCCGTTCTGAGCTGCAGGGCCGTGGTCGCCGAGAAATTCTGGCGCAGCGCGACGTAGAAAAACGGTTTCGGCGTCTCGAGCAGATTGCGGTACCTGGCGTTGCGCGCGAGACCGACGATCTGCATCCATCGGCCCTTCACCTGCACGCGTCGGCCGACGGGGTCCACGCCCCGCCAGAACTGCGCGGCCATCGTTTCGTCCACCACGGCGACCAGCGGCGCCCTTTCGTTGTCGGCGCGCGTGAACTCGCGGCCCGACACGAGCGGGATGCCCATCGTCGCGAGAAACCCGGGACCGATCTCGTTGTAGTCCGCCGCCGGCTGCTGGTCGGGCGGCGCGTCGTATCCGTCCACCGCGATCGGCGCCGTCGAATAGTTGCGATAGCTGAACGGCGTCATGCGCGAGAGCGCCGCCGATTCCACGCCGCCGAGCGCCTGCAGGCGATCGATGAGCTCGTCCTGAAAATTCTTCGCGCGCTGCGGGTCGTAGCCAGCCGTGAACAAATCGACGCCCGTCGTCAGCACGCCGTCGGTCGAGAAGCCCGGACTCGCATTACGAACGGCTTGCAGGCTCTGGATCAGCAGGCCGGCGCCGACCAGCAGCACGAAGCTCAGTGACACCTGCACGAGCACCAGCGTCGACCGCACCGACGCTCGACTGCGGCCGCCGATCACACCGCCCGATTCCGAGCGGAGCGCGCCGGCGAGATCGATATTGCTCGTCAGCATGGCCGGAACCAGTCCGAACAGCACCGTCGACCCCAGACACACGCCCGCGCTCACGGCGAGCACACGCCAGTCGAGCTCGCCAGGCAGACGCAGCACGACGCCGCCGCGCGGCGGCGTCAGCAATGCGAGCGCGTCGCGCAACCAATTCGCGACGAGGAGTCCGCCCGCGGCGGCGATCGCCGACAGAATCAATCCCTCGGTCATCAACTGCTTCACCAGCCGGCCGCGGCCGGCGCCGACCGACAGCCGAATTGTCATCTCCTGCTGGCGCGCGAACGCCCGGACGAGGAGCAGATTGCCCACGTTCGCGCACGCGATGAGGAGGACCGAGAGCACGACGACGAGCGCGACGGCAAGCGTTGGAAGCAGCGCACCGGCGTTGTTGAACGGGGTCTGCCACAGCGGGAACAGCTTCACGCCGCGACCGCGGTTCGTCTCCGGATAGTCGGCTTCCAGGCGCGCCGCGATCGCCGACATCTCCGCCTGTGCCTGCTCGATCGTCACGCCAGGCTTGAGCCGCACGTACCCTTCAATCCACCGGGCGCCGCGGTCTTCCAATTTGTAAACGCCCGCGTCGAATTGCGACTGCATCGACGCCGGCACCCAGAATTGGAAGGCGTAGCCGACGAACGTCCCGTAGAATCCCTTCGGCGCGACGCCGACGATCGTGTGCGGCAGACCGCTCAGCACCTGCGTCTTCCCGATGACGCCGGGATCGCCGTGGAAGCGGTCGTGCCACATCTCATAACTGATCACGGTCACCGGATGCGCGTTGCGCCCCGAGTCCTCTCCCGGCTCGAAGCTGCGGCCGAGCACCGGACGCACGCCGATCGCATCGAAGTAATTGGCCGAGACCATGCTGCCGGACGCGCGCTCGGCGCGGTCGCCGATGCTGAGAGTCGTTCCGGTGATCTTCTCGCCGATGAACGCCTCGGCCAACGTGCTCGCCCGCTGCAAATCGAGCCAGTCGGGCCACGAGACGTCGGTGTGGCCCGGAGCGCCGCGATTGGTGCCGGTGACCGCAAACAACCGGTCCTGATCGACAACGAGCGGATAGGGACGCAGGAGGATCCCTTCGATCCAGCTGAACACCGCGACGTTGGCGCCGATGCCGAGCGTGAGACACACGATCGCGAGCACCGTAAAGCCAGGGCTGCGCCACAGCATCCGGAGCGCATAGCCGGTGTCGCGGTGGAGGTCCTCAATCCAGCGGAAGACGTCGACGTCCAGGGTTCGTTCCTTAGCCAGGGTCGCGTTGCCAAAGCGCTTGAGGGCCGCGCGCCGAGCCTCTTCCCGGCTCATTCCATTCCGGACGTACTCGTCCGTCCGCTCATCGATGTGAAATCGACGTTCTTCATCGAAGTCGCCGGCCGTGCGCGAGAAAGTGCTGCGGAGACGCCGAACCCATCCCATCACTCCCCTCCTAGGCGAAGCGCAGAACTTTCCCGACGGCTTTCGTCAACTGATCCCACTTGGCCCGCTCTTCGTCGAGGCGCTTCTGCCCGGCGCGGGTCAGCTTGTAGAGACGCGCGCGCCGGTTGTTCGCGGTCGTCTGCCATTCGGCGGTAATCCAGCCGAGATGTTCCATTCGATGGAGCGCCGGGTAGAGCGAGCCCTCCTCGACACGTAAGATGTCGTCGGAGATCGATTGAATGTCGGCAGCGATGCCGTAGCCGTGATGCGGACCGCGGCGCAGCGTCCGCAGCACGAGCAGATCGAGCGTGCCCTGGAGGGCGTCTGGCTTCTTGTGACGGCGACGCAGCATTACCCTAGAACTCTAGGGTAATGCGCGGCGTCCGGTCAAGCAGACTGTCCCGAGCTTCTTCACGAACGCCTGCCGCTCGAACGCGCGTTATTCTGTAATTTTGATCGACTGTCCGGCGCGGATTGCTTCCAGGAGCTGATTACACGCAAGAACGGCCGTGGCGTCCGCCGCGCCAGGTGTGAACTCGCCCGGGACGAAAACGGGCACCACTTGCCTGCCGCCGTTGGACGTGAAATTGACGCCGAAGCTCTCGCTCGCCATGTCGCCCTGTCTGACGGCGACATTGACCTCGAATGCCGTCGATCCCTGGCAGTCCACGACTACGCTCACCTCAACACCGAACATGACGAGCGTCGCTTGCTGTTGAATGCTCAGGGTGGGTTGGTCCGCCTGCATGACGGTACCCATCGCGAGAGCGAACATGACACCCAAAAGATACTTTCTGAGAAACATGTTTCGATCCTCCCTGATGGAGCGAGCCTCGAGCAACGCGCGTGCCTGGTTCAGGGCACTGTTGTGACCTGACGCGAGGAGCAGTGGACGGACACGGCGGTTGACGAGGTGGAGAGGAACATTTCCATGAGTGAAAGATGTTGCAGGGCGAACATCGGTCTGAAAGAGGTTGGGTCAGAGTTCGATTAGGCAATGAGGACTGGAATCGACAAACAGTGGGACTTTATCCGATCGTACGTCGTGAAAGACCGTCGTCTGTTTCTCTCGCTGATGGCAGATGGCGGAATTTACGAGTTCGAGCGGTCGCGAAGATGGCGCGTTAGAAGCGTCGCGGTCGGTCAGGTGGCCGAATTCTACAAATCGATTGAAGCGCCGCCGATGGAGCGCTGCGTGCTGCGGTACGCCAGGTTCGCGGCGACCATGTCTTCCATCGCGATTCCCATCGCCTTGTAAACGGTGATCTCCGATTCATGCGATCGGCCTCTGGCCCGATCGTTCACGACCTCGCCGAGAGTCGTCGCGTTCGATGACCTGACCATGACCGTCCGTCGACCTTTGCCGACTTCGAAGGCAGCTTTGTCGGAATCGTGGGACTCGATCATCAGGTCTCAGCCCTCTGCAGGCACGGGGCAGATCAATGTAACAACGTACCACTCTCGAGCCCTGTTCATTCGCCGACACCGGCCTGCGTGGACGCGCGGACTGCGCGCGCGTAGACTGATCCGCCAATGACCGAGTCGACGCGAACGCCCGAGGTCAACCCCTCTCGCGCGTCGCTGCTGTTCCCGACGCTGACCGCGGCGCAGATCGCACGCATCGAAGCGCACGGCGTGAAACGGCGGGTCCGTCCGGGCGAGGTGCTGTTCGAGCCCGGCGTTCACGCGGCGCCGTTCTTCGTCGTGACGGCCGGCGAGATCGAGATCGTCCGTCCCTCCGGTGATGCCGAGACGATGGTGGCGGTGCAGGGCCCCGGCGCATTTACCGGCGAAGCCAACCTGCTCCACGGCCGCCCGTCGTTCATGCGCGCGCGCGCCAACCAGGCGGGCGAGGTGATCGAGCTGACGCGCGAACAGCTGCTCGGCCTCATCCAGACCGATCCCGAGATCAGCAACGTTCTGATGCGCGCGTTCATTTACCGGCGCGTGGAGCTGATCGCGCAGGGGCTCGGCGACGTCGTGCTCGTCGGCTCGACGCACTCGGCCGCCACGCTGCGCATCAAGGAGTTCCTCACGCGCAACGGCCACCCGTTCGCCTACCTCGATCTCGATCGCGACGCCGACGTGCAGCAGCTGCTCGATCGCTTTCACGTCGCGGGCGTCGACATCCCCGTGTTGATCTGTCGCGGCGACGTCGTGCTTCGGAATCCGACGATTCAGAAAATCGCTGACTGCCTCGGCTACAACGACACGATCGATCGCGCGCACGTCCGCGATGTCTTGATCGTCGGCGCCGGCCCGGCCGGCCTTGCGGCGGCGGTGTACGGCGCGTCGGAAGGGTTGGACGTGCTCGTGGTGGAATCGAATGCGCCGGGCGGACAGGCGGGATCGAGCTCGCGGATCGAGAACTACCTCGGATTTCCAACGGGCGTGTCAGGACAGGAGCTCGCAGGCCGCGCGCTCACGCAGGCGGAGAAGTTCGGCGCCGAGATCATGATCGCCAAGGGCGCGACCGCGCTGACGTGCGATCGCCAGCCGTACTCCATCCAGCTGGACGATGGACCGCGCATCGCCGCGCGGACGATCGTCATCGCGACCGGCGCCGAATACCGGCGGCCGGCCATCCCGAACCTGTCACGGTTCGAGGGCGCGGGCGTGTACTACAGCGCAACCTTCATGGAGTCGCAGTTGTGCGGCGGCGAAGAGGTGGTCGTCGTCGGCGGCGGCAACTCCGCGGGGCAGGCGGCAGTGTTCCTGTCGCAGACGGCAAAGCGCGTGTGCATGCTCGTGCGGTCCAAGGGGCTCGCCGAGAGCATGTCACGCTACTTGATTCGGCGAATCGAGGAGACGCCGTCGATCGTCTTACACCCGTGTACCGAGATTGTGGCGCTCGACGGCGATGGCCATCTCGAGTCCGTCGAGTGGCGGAACCCTGAGGGCGCCGTCGAAAGGCACGACATCAGGCACATCTTTCTGATGACCGGCGCCGTCCCGAACACCGCGTGGCTCGGAGGATGCGTGGCGCTCGACCCGAAGGGCTTCGTGAAGACGGGAAGCGACATCTCACGCGACGACCTCGCGGCGGCTCGCTGGCCGCTCGCGAGGCCGCCGCACCTGCTCGAAACGAGCCTGCGCGGCGTGTTCGCTGCCGGCGACGTCAGGGGCGGTAACATCAAGCGCGTCGCGTCGGCCGTTGGCGAAGGATCGATTGCGATTTCGTTCGTGCATCGCGTGCTCGCGGAATCATGAGCACGCAGCAGAAAAGTGATGAAGCAGCGCGACACTTCGCGAGTATTGTCTCGACATCACGAACGGGCGGCGAGGTGTCGGTAGACGAGAGGAGAAATGTAATGACTGTCACCACCACTGGCGCGAGGACGCATGACACGATCACGGTCGGCGACGGGACGCGGATCTACTACAAAGACTGGGGGAAGGGACAAGCCGTGGTCTTCAGCCACGGCTGGCCGCTGAGCGCGGACGCCTGGGAAGACCAGATGGTGTTTCTGGGCCTCAACGGCTACCGCTGTATCGCGCACGACCGCCGCGGTCACGGTCGATCCAGCCAGCCATGGAACGGCAATGAGATGGATACCTACGCCGACGATCTCGCGACGCTCGCCGAGGCGCTCGATTTGCGCGACGCAATCCACGTGGGTCACTCCACCGGCGGCGGAGAAGTCGCCCGCTACATCGGCCGCCACGGCACGAAGCGCGTCGCCAAGGCGGTGTTGATTGGCGCCGTGACGCCGATCATGCTGAAGACAGCCACAAACCCCGGGGGCCTGCCAATGGAAGTGTTCGATGGGATCCGCGCCGGCGTTCTGGCGGACCGCTCGCAGTTCTTCAAGGATCTGAGCGGGCCGTTCTACGGCGCCAATCGTCCCGGCGCGAAGGTGTCGCAAGGGCTGCGCGATTCGTTCTGGATGCAGGGGATGCAGGCGGGCTTCAAAGGGGTCATCGACTGCATCAAGGCCTTCTCCGAGACGGACTTCACGGAGGACTTGAAGAAGATCGACGTGCCGACCTTGATCATGCACGGCGACGACGATCAGATCGTGCCGATTGGCGCGTCGGCGATGCTCTCGGCAAAGCTGGTCAAACACCCCACGCTGAAAGTCTATCCGGGACAGTCACACGGCATGTGCGCGACGAACAAAGACGAGATCAACGCTGATCTGCTCGCGTTCATCAGGGGATGAAAGGGATCGCCCGGTACGTCCTGGGCGGTCGCATGCGTGCGTAGAAGAGCAGCAACGGCCGCTCTCCGCGCACGCATTTTCAGTGGACGGCCGGCAAACGACGGTGAATGGCGCGTCGCGCGTATACTTTTCGTCGCCGTGTCGCGAGCCGCCGCGATTGTGCTGCTGACCCTGGTCGTCGCATTGCCTGCGATGGATGCGCTGTCGTGTCCCGACGGCTGCACTGACGCCGTCCATGCCCACGCCTCGCTCGAAACGGTTGTCCACGCGTCCGGCTCGTGTGGTTTTTGTCTGAACGCGCTGGCGGTGCACGGCGATTGGCCGAATCTCGTCAGCATCACGCGTCTCGCCGTTCTCTCCGCGGTTCCCGCCTCCCACGTCTCGTCGCTCGCTCCGCCCTCCATCGACCGGCCGCCGCGCCGCGCCTGATCCCTGCGGTTGTGAGCAGGATTCGGCTGATTCGCCGATGGAGGCGGGGTCATGGGTGTCTGTGTGTGTGTCGCCTTGGTGTTCGCCAGCGCGTTGACGCAGAACGTCAGGCTGCACATCGAAGTGCGCAGCGACGCCGGCGCGGTCGCCGATGCGACGGTCGTCGCGAACGGCACGACGCGCCGCACCGATTCGATGGGTCGCACGGCGTTCGACGTGCCGCCCGGACCGGTGCAGATCGTCGTGGCCAAGGAAGGGTTCGAACCCGAGACGGTCTCGATCGACATCCGCACCGGCGAACCACGCGCGATCTCGATCGCGCTGCGCCCGCAGTCGAGGATTGAAGAACACGTCACGGTCGCCGCCACGAGAACCGACAAGCGGATCGAGGATCAACCGATGCGCGTCGAGATTCTCGACGCCGACGAGATCGAGGAAAAAGTCATGATGACGCCGGGCGACATCGTGATGATGCTCAACGAAATGGGCGGCCTGAGGGTCCAGGCGACGTCGCCCTCGCTCGGCGCGGCGAGCGTGCGGATTCAGGGCATGAGAGGACGCTACACGCGCTTCCTCTCCGACGGGTTGCCGCTCTTCGGCGAGCAGGCCGGCTCGTTCGGCCTGCTGCAGATTCCGCCGGCCGACCTCGCGCAGGTCGAAGTCGTCAAAGGCGTCGCGTCTTCTCTTTACGGGGCCGGGGCGATGGGCGGCGTCGTCAATCTCGTCTCGAAGCGTCCTCGGAAGGAGGTCGAGCGGGAGGCCCTCGTGAACCGATCGACGCGCGGCGCCACCGATGGCGTGCTCTGGTACTCGACGCCCGTCGCGGCGAACTGGGGGTTGACGCTGCTGGCCGGCGGCCACGGCCAGCAGCGCACCGATGTCGACGGCGACGGCTGGGCGGATCTGGCCGCCTATGCGCGCGGCGTCGTCCGTCCGCGTCTGTTCTGGGACAACCATGCGGGCGCGACGTTCTTCGCGACCGCCGGCGTGACGGCGGAGAACCGCAACGGCGGTACGATGAACGGCGCCGTCGTGCCGGACGGTCTGCCCTATCGCGAAGAGCTCGACACGCGCCGCGTAGACGGCGGCGCCGTGTGGCAGACGCTCGCCGCGCAGAAGTTCGTCGTCAGCGTGAGGGGATCGCTCGCGCATCAGACGCAGGATCACACCTTCGGCGACGTCCGCGAGCGTGACGCGCACGACACGTCGTTCGGTGAGGCGACGATTCGGCGCGCGATCGGCGCGCATACGTGGGTGGCCGGCATCGCGATCGAGCGCGACGGCTATCGCCCGCGCGATGCGCCGCAGTTCCGCTACACGTTCACCGTTCCGGGTGTCTTCGGTCAGGACGACCTGCGGTTGACGTCGTGGGCGGCGCTGTCGGTCGGCGCGCGCGTCGACGCCCACAGCGAGTTCGGATCGTTCGTGAGCCCGCGCGTGTCGGCTCTCCTCCAGCGCGGCGGCTGGTCGAGCCGCGTCTCGATCGGACGCGGATTCTTCACGCCCACGCCGGTGACCGAGGAAACGGAGGCCGCAGGGCTCTCGCGGCTCATCATTCCCGTCCCGCTGCGCGCCGAGCGAAGCGTCAGCAGCTCGGTCGACGTGACGCGCAGCGCCGGCCCGCTGACGACGACCGTGACGCTGTTCCGATCGCGCATCACGGATCCCGTCGACGTCGACAGGACCAGTGCGTTCGTGATGCGCAACCTGACGGATGCGGCGATCAACGACGGCGTCGAGCTGCTCGCGACCTGGCGCCAGCCGCCGCTCTCCGCGACGGCGAACTACGCGTTCGTCGACAGCGATTTCGCGCTGACGCCGCGCCACAGCGTGTCGCTCGTCGGCACGTGGGCACGAACGGAAAGCGGGCGCATCGGCCTCGAGTGCTACTACACCGGCGTGCAGCGGCTCGATGCGAATCCCTATCGGAACGAGAGCCGGCCCTATATCGTGTTCGGCGCGCTCGTCGAGCGCCGCGTCGGGCGGTATCGCCTGTTCCTCAACGCCGAGAACCTGGCCAACGTTCGACAGGCGCAGCGGGATCCGCTTCTGCGGCCAGCCCGCGGCGTTGACGGACGGTGGACCGTGGACGGGTGGGCGCCGCTCGACGGGCGGAATGTCAATGGTGGCGTGCGGGTGAGGTTTTAACAGCGCAGCGCGACCGTGTGGAACGCAGAGATCGCAGCATCAGAGTTTCAGGAGCCGCTCGCGAATGATCCGCGACTGGAGTCGGCTGACCTGCAGTTTCTGGCCGTTCGAGAGAAGCGCGACATGCGTCCCGCCCGGCATGACGTTCAGCTTGACGATGGCGTCGAGATTCGCGAGGGTGCCGCGTCCGAGCCGGATGAACTGATTTGGATCGAGCCTCGCTTCGAGATCTTTCAGCCGGTACGTAATGGCGTGCCGCTCGTTCTTCAATGTCGTCAGGTAGAGCAGCTCGCCTTCGGCGACGATCGACGCAATCTGCGTCACGGGCACGATGACGATCTCGTCGCGTTTCCGCACCGGCACGCGCTCGAGGCGCGGCATCCGCGCCGCCGACTCGTACGCCGCGATCGCCGCGTCGACGCGCCCGCTCTGCTCCGACACGATCTCGGCGTGCTCGATCCGCTCCTGCGCGCGGTTGATCGCCTCGCGCAGCCGCGTCTTGTCGACCGGCTTGAGCAGATAGTCGACCGCGTTGATCTCGAAGGCGCGCACCGCGTATTCGTCGTACGCGGTGACGAACGCGATGAGCGGCATCTGCCCCTTCTTCAGCATCCGCACCACGCCAATCCCGTCGAGCTCGGGCATCTGCAGGTCGAGCAGCGCGAGGTCCGGACGCTCGCGTTCGATGGCGGCCACCGCGTCCTTTCCCGACTCGGCTTCTGCGACGATGACCACGTCCTCGAACGATCGGAGGAGCGCCGCGAGGAACGACCGCGCGGGCCGCTCATCGTCGGCAATCACCACGCGCAGGCGGCTGTTCACGAGACGTTCCTCGCCGCGAGATCGGCCAGCGGGTTGAGCTCCGCCGGCAGGCGGATTTCGACCGTCGTGCCTCGGCCAGGCGCGCTGACGAGCGACAGCGACGCCGCCGATCCGTAGTGGCCGGCGAGCCGCCGTTCGATGTTGGCGAGGCCGACGCCGTCGGCGCGGCCGCGCCGCAGCGTCGCCTCGCTCGCGCCAACGCCGCTGTCCGAGACCACGAGCACGAGCGTCGCGTCCGATTCACGATCCTCCAGCCGCGCCGAAACCCTCACCTCGCCGCCGCGGCGAAGCGGCGCGATGCCGTGCTTGACGGCGTTTTCGACAACCGGCTGCAGCAGCAGCGGCGGAATCCGGATCGGCTTGAGTTTCGGCGGCACGTCGATGCGCACGCTGAGCCGCTCGTCGAACCGCGCCCGCTCGATGTCGAGGTACGACTCGATCACCTCGAGCTCGCGCTCGAGCGTCGTGAATTCCCCTTCGGACCGGAGCACGCCGCGCAGCAGCGACGTGAGGCGCATCAACGTGTCGAGCGCGCGCGCCGGCGCCGACTGAATCAGGTAGCCAATCGTCGTCAGCGCGTTGAACAGAAAATGCGGGTTGATTTGCGACCGCAGCGCGCGCAATTCCGCTTCGGTCGCGAGCTTGGCGACTTCCTGTTCCCGCAGCTCCCGTTCGAAGCGCTCGTGCGTGAGACGGATCGCGTCGATCCGCCGGCCGAGCATCGACGCGATCGCGTCGAGCGCCGCATGATCGTCCGAGAGGAGGCGCCGGCCGCCGAGGAGCCCCGCGACCTCGAGGACGTAGGATGGCGGCTCCGTCACCGGGATCTCGACGACGGCGGCTGCCGGGCCGAATGCCGGCCGCGCGACAGCGGCCTCGTGCCAGGCGACGATCCGCGCCGAGAGCGCGGGCGCAAGCTGGCCGCACGCCTCGTCGAGCAGCGGCGCGACGTCGTCGTGACGCTGCGCCGCCAGGCCGATGGCCGCGCGCAGCTGATCGTAGTCGGGACGATTCAGGACGATCGTATCGACGAACCACGCGATGGCGTCGCGCAGCCGCGGATAGAGCAGTGCGGTGCCGACCCACAGCAGGACCAGGCTGCCGACCTCGCGCGGGCTGCCCAACGGTGTCCCGGCCGAGCTCGCGTGGAGGAACGTGACGCTGACGAGGGCAGCCGTCACCAGGACGAGCAGCGTGAGCGCGCGTTTCAGGAAGATGTCGGCCAGCGCGAACGGGAAGTCCTGATAGAGGATGGCGAGGGCGAGGGGCACCGACGCGTGATGGCCCAGGAGCTCGACGGGCCACGATGCATCGCCCTGGTGAAGCTGACTGAGGTGCAGCGCCGACACCGCGAAAATCGACAGCGCCGCCGCCCACAGCGCGCGCCGCGCGCCCGGCTGGCCGCGCGTCACCGCGGCAAGCGGCACGACGAGCACGACGAACGCGTACGTCAGCAGCCGCATCGCGATCGACGACGGAACTGGCGCGCCGCGCCACGCCGCGAACACGTGGAGTGCGGCGGCGATGCCGCTGACGGAGTACGCGACGATGGCGACCGCCCGTTTCGATTTACCAGCGACCCGATCGGCTTCGCCACGCAGCACTGATTGCACGACGACCGCCGGCAGAAAGCCGAGCGCCGAGAACCCGGCGGCGATCAGGAACGTGAACGGTCCCTCGATGCCGAGCTTGGGCAGCTCGTACGCCGGCAGCGCGCAGAGATTCCACAGCAATCCGAGGACGGCAGTCGCAATCAGCAGCAGATCGACGCGGCCCGGTCCGCCAGGCGTCCGTCCCGCGCGGATCACCATCGCCAGCAGCATCGCGTAGAGCACGATGCCGGTGCTCAAGCCGACGAGATTGAGAAGCTCGCTCATTTCAAGCGATCAGCTGTCAGCTATCAGCTTTCAGCTCTCGGCGTTCAGCTGTCAGCTTTCAGCTCTCGGCGTTCAGCTTTCGCGTTCATCCGCCAGCTGATAGCTGATAGCTGATAGCTGATAGCTGATAGCTGATAGCTGATAGCTGATAGCCGAAAGCTGAAAGCTGAACCCGTAAAGCTGTTGGTTTCGGCCGTCAACCGGTCGGGGCAGACCGATGAATGGTAATGCGGATTTGGCGCCGCGTTCGACTGGTCGCTCGTAGGCGGCGCGTGTCCGGTCATCGGCTGAATCGAACCACCCGTGGTGTTTTCATCGCGTCCGCGATCCCGCCTTGATAGCGTCGATGAGTTGTATCGGAAAAGAGGTTCTATGAACGTTCGTCTTCGTGTGGCACTTGTCGGGATTCTGGCGCTGGGCGTCGCGTCTGCCGCCCGCGGGCAGGAGCTTGGCGGCGCCGGAACCATCCAGGGAACCATCAAAGATCCGACCGGCGGGGTGATGCAGGCCGTCGAGGTGAAGCTGACCAATCCTGTCTCGGGGCTGGCGCGTACGACCAGCACCGATGCGGCAGGAAAATTCGTGTTCCGTAATCTGCCGCCGAACCCGTACCACATCACCGTGGACGCGCAGGGCTTCAAGACGTTCGAGCGCGACGTGGACGTGCGGTCGGCCGTGCCGATCGCCCTCGATCTGGCGCTCGAGATTGGCATGACCGAAGCGGTCAGCGTCGTCGGCCACGCCGAAGATCTGCTCGAGCACGATCCGACGGCGCACACCGACATCGACGCGAGCCGCATCGACAAGATGCCGATCGAGGCGCAGGCCGGGCTCAATCAGGTCATCACGCTCGCCTCGCCCGGCGTCGTCGCCGATTCGAACGGCTTTTTCCATCCGGTTGGCGATCACGCGCAGACGCAGTTTTCGATCGACAACCAGCCGGTCACCGATCAGCAGAGCCGCGTGTACTCGAACCAAATCTCTCCCGACGCCGTGCAATCGATGGAGCTGATCACCGGCGTGGCGCCGGCCGAGTACGGCGACAAGAGCAGCCTCGTCGTCCACATCGTGACGAAATCGGGTCTCGATCAGCCGAAGCCGACGGGCAGCGCCTCGTTCGGGTACGGGTCGTTCAAGACGCCGACCGGCGACGTGAACATCGGCGGCGGATCGCACACCGTCGGCGATTTCGCGTCGTTCAGCGGACTCCGGACCCAACGCTATCTGGATCCGCCGGAGTTCGAAGCGCTCCACGACGCGGGGCACAACGCATCGTTCTTCAACCGCTTCGACGTGCACCCGAACGCAACCGACTCGTTCCATCTGAACCTGCACGTCGCGCAGTCCGGCTTCGACGTGCCGAACACCTTCGATCAGCAGGACGCGGCGCAGGCGCAGCATCAGGACATCGACACCGTCAACGTCGCGCCGGGCTACACGCGCGTCATCGGATCGAAGACGCTGTTCAGCGCCAACGGCTTCGTGCGCCGCGATCATCTGACGTATAAGCCGAGTCCCGATCCGCTCAGCGACGAGAGCGGCAGCGTGTCGCAGGATCGGACGCTGACGAACATCGGCGTCAAGGCCGACGTCGCATACAGCACCGGCAGCCACAACCTGAAGCTGGGCGGCACGATCAGCGCGACGAAGCTCGACGAGGCGTTCACGCTCGGCTTTACGGATCCGACGATCAACTCGCCGTGTCTGACCGCGGACGGCGATCCGTCGGACAACGCGGGGCTGCGCAGCGCGACGCAGTGCCGCGGCGGCCTGACGGCGAATCCGGATTTCAATCCCGATCTGTTGCCGTTCGACCTGACGCGCGCAGGATCGCCGCTGTCGTACCACCAGACCGGTACGATCAAAGAGCAGGCGGCCTACATCCAGGACGACATCAAGGCCGGCATCGCGACGTTGAAGATCGGTCTGCGGCTCGATCACTACGACGGGCTGACGACGTCGACGCTCCTGCAGCCGCGGGTCGGCGTCTCGATCGCGCCGCCGGGAACGGGCACCGTGCTGCGCGCCTCGTACGGACGCACGATGGAAACGCCGTACAATGAGAACCTGCTCCTCTCGAGCGGCGTCGGCTTGAACGGTCTGTTCGGCGAAGGTCAGATCCTCGAGCCCGGCAAGCGCCACCAGATCGAGCTCGGCATCCAGCAGGGCGTCAGCAACTGGGTCGTCTTCGATTTCGGCTATTTCAACAAGCGAACGGACAACGGATACGACTTCAACGTTCTATTCGGTACTCCGATCGTGTTCCCGGTCGCGTGGGACCATTCCAGGATCGACGGCTTCACCGGCCGGATCAACTTCGTCGAGCACGGCGGCTTCAGCGCCTTCTTCGTGATGGCGCACACCAACGCGATTTACTCGCCGCCGGGCGTCGGCGGCCTGTTGCTCGAGGCGCCAGCGGGTGATTTCCGGATCGACCACGATCAGAAATTCAACTCGACGACGAACGTGCAGTACGTCTTCAGTCGGCCCCTCGGCGCGTGGGCGGCGCTCTCGTGGCGGTACGATTCGGGGCTCGTCGCCGGATCGGTCGGCAGCCTTGCGGACGCGCTCGGCTTGACCGGCGATCAGCAGGCGGCAATCGGCTTCTCCTGCGGTGGTGTCGCCGCCACGCGCGACAACCCGCTGACCAGCGCCGACTGCACGCCGTCCAACTACAGCGCGAGCCGCTTGCGCATCCCGGCCGACGGCACCGAAGACGACGTGCAGAATCCGCCGCGAATCGCGCCGCGCCACATCGTCGATCTCGGCTTCGGCGTCGACAACCTGTTGCGCAACGACAAGGCCAGGGTGCGGCTCCGGTTCAGCGTCATCAACCTCACGAACAAGGAAGCGCTCTACAACTTCCTCTCGACGTTCACGGGCACGCACTTCGTGACGCCGCGGTCGTATCAGTTCCAGGTCGGCGTGAATTTCTGAGGCGACGGCCGGGATACGTCCGGGAGGTTTCACGGATTGTCGGCATCGGTGCCGACGTCACCGTCTACGATGTGCCGCGCAACTTGAACGTGAATTACCCGTCGGCGTATTCGGCGCATCTGTTCGTCCGCTTGCATGTTGGACGAGACTGAGGTCGCCGTTTCCTTGAGCCTGGCCGTGTCGATGTAATACGATATGTAATACATCGGGAGGACCAATGGCGACGCGGACGGTCAGGCTGGACGCCGAAGCAGAGAAGGCCCTTCAGGAGGTCCAGGCGGCGACAGGATTGCCCATTTCCGAGGCGCTCAAGCGCGGGCTGCGATCGCTGCAGGAGCAGGTAAGGCTCGAGGCCACGCGCACGCCGTACGACCTCTACCAGGAATTGGACCTCGGTCCCGGTGGGTATGCCATCGCGCCGTCCACCGCGACTCGCCGCGGTGTGCGCGAGGCGGTTCGCCGGAAACTGCGCCGATGATCCTTGTCGATACCGGCCCGCTCGTCGCATTGTTCGATCCCAAAGATGGTCAACATCAACGGTGCGCCAAGGCACTCAAACTCGTGCGGGAGCCGATCCGAACGACGGTGCCGGTGCTGACGGAAGCCTTCCACATGCTTGGGCCAGGAAGCGTGGGATCGGATCGCTTGAGGGAATTCGTGTTGAAGGGAGGACTGTCGGTGTGGTGGTTCGACTCGGCCACATTGCCGCGCGCCTTCGAACTGATGGACATGGACTCGGACCATCCCATGGATCTCGCGGACGCGTCGCTGATTGTCGCGGCTGAAACACTCGGGAGCCGCAAAGTCTTCACGGTCGACCGCAAGGACTTCGAAGCCTACCGCGTCCGCCGCGGGCACCGCCACTACACCATCGATATCATCCCCTGACGCACGGGCGCGACAGCGCGAGGTCGTGTCGAGTCTCTTTCATCTTGACAATGCTGTGGCTATCGGTCACAAGGAGCCCTCCGGCCTGAATCGCCACAGTGCATGGACCGCCGTCTGAACCACTGAAATGGAGGACTCGATGCGCAGCCTTGTTCGATCCGCGAGCCTCGCCATCGTGATCGCCGCGTCGAGCGCGATTCTGTGGTCTCAGACTGCGCGGCCACTGCAGTCGCCCTACCTGGCGCCGGCAGACAATCTTGTCGCGCTGCGCTCCAGCCGGATGTTCGATGCCAGGGCCGGCACGATCCTGAACAACCAGATCATTCTGATCAGAGGCGACCGTATCGCCGACGTCGGTCCATCGGTGCAAATCCCGCCGGAGGCGCGCGTGATCGATCTGAGTGGGGCGACCGTTCTGCCGGGAATGATCGACGCGCACGTGCACAATGCCGGACGCGGCGACTCGCTCGAAATGAAAACGATCGTCATGGTGCAGAGCGCGTCCCGTGACCTCGAAGCCGGATTCACGACGACGGTCGACATGGACTCACGCGGCGGCTTTGGCACCGTGGATCTGAGAAACGCGATCGCTGCCGGACTGATCAAAGGGCCCAGGATGCAGGTCGCGGGGCAGTCGCTGAACCAGAGAGCGAGCGCGCCTTACCCGAACCCCGGACCAGGCGCCTATGCGGGCTTCACGGAAGGCAAGAACATCAACGGACCGTGGCTCGCGCGCGCCGCCGTGCGCGAATCGAAGCTGCACGGCGTCGACTGGATCAAGATCTACACGACGCAGGATTTCGTCGGCGAAGAGCTGGATGAATTCAAACCGGATGGTTCGCTGGTCGCATCACCGTCGCTGACGTTCGAGGAAGTTCAGGCCATCGTCGACGAGGCGCATCGGATGGGACTGAGAGTCGCCTGCCACACGTACGGCGGCGAAGGCATGCGCTCGTGCATCAACGCGGGCGTCGATCTCAGCATGCACGTCACCGAGCTGTACAAAGACGACGCCCTGGTGAATACGCTGCTCCAGAAGAAGCTGCCGATCATGATCACGATCGACGATCTGGCCGGTCTCGACAGCGGCGACAAGCGGCTGCTCGCGAGCCTCGGGTTGACCGGCGACAAAGCGGTGACGCGTCTCCGGATGACCGAACTGACGTTCAGGAAACTCCTGAAGGCCGGAGTGCCGCTCGTGTTCGGCAGCGGCGCCGTTGCCGGTGACGGCGCGTTTCCTCACGGGAAGCAGGCCGACCAGTTCGCGTGGATGGTCAGGTGGGGGATGACGCCGGCACAGGCGCTCCAGTCGGCCTTCATGCCTGCAGCCGGTGTGCTCAACTACGACTGGGCGAACCGCGTCGGAAGCCTCGAGAAGGGAAAGTTCGCCGACATCATCGCGGTGGCAGGCAATCCGCTCACCGACGTCACCGAGATGGAGCGCGTCAAGTTCGTCATGAAGGGCGGCGTCGTGATGAAGAACGAGCTCGCGTCTCGTCCCGCACCGTCGACGGCCGCCCGCTGAACGACGCTCGAGCTGGTTACAGCATAGGGCGGTTCACGAACGCCGTACGGACCTGGTTGGCGAGGGCAACGCGAAGATTGTGTCTGTTTCGCGGGCCGCCGTTCGATCCACATGTGCTCGGTCACGTGCCAGCCCGCGCCCCGTGCAAAGACGATCTCCGGTTTCGTATTATCCCATCTCGTAATATCTCGATCGAACGCCGTGTGTCCGACGCACGCCGAGTGATGATTTGCGCGCCCGGCCCTCAAAATCTCCTGACGTTCACGCAGCTTTGCTGCGACGCGATTCTCATGGTGCCGAACCGGGAATCCGCGAGTAGACTCGAACGGTCATGGCGCCAGCCAACGCTCGCTCGAAAGAGCTTTTTCTCGCGGCGTTGAGCCGTCCGCCGGCCGAGCGGCAGGAGTTCGTCGAGACGGCCTGCGGCGACAACGCGGAGCTGCGGGTCGACGTCGAGTCGCTGCTCGCCGCGCACGACCAGTACGAGCGTGCTGACAGCGAGCCGTCTTCACTCGATTCCGCGACCGAGCTGTTCGCGCCGGGCGAGATGTTCGCCCGCCGCTACCGGATGGTGACGCGTCTGGGCCACGGCGGCATGGGAGATGTCTGGCGCGCCGACGATCTCGTGCTCGGAATTCCGGTCGCGCTCAAGCTGGTGCGCTCGACCGGCGCGGAAGCGCGGCGTCTGCTTCTGAACGAGGTTCGTCTTGCGCGGCAAATCACGCATCCGTCCGTGTGCCGCGTATTCGACATCGGCGAGGAGCAGGGGCAGATATTCCTGTCGATGGAGCTCGTGCAGGGCGAAGATCTCGCCGCGCTCATCCAGCGCGTCGGCCGGCTGCCATCTGAAAAGGTCGCCGACATCGGGCGTCAGTTGTGTGAGGCGCTGGCCGCGGCGCACGCACGGGGCATTCTGCACCGCGACCTGAAGCCCGCGAACGTGCTCATCGACGAGAACGGTTCGGTGCGGATCACCGACTTCGGCATCGCCGTCACGCGCGACGAAGACACGGGGCACATCGTCGGCGTCGGGACGCCGGGGTACATGGCACCCGAACAGTTGGCGAGCGGAGCGTTGATCTCGGAGAAGACCGACATCTACGCGCTCGGTCTGCTGCTGTACGAGCTCCTCGTCGGACGCGAGACGCGCGGCAAGTACGAGCGAGAAGGCGGCGGCCAATTGCCGTGGCCATCTACGACGGTTCCGGGCGTCGACCCTCAACTGGAACGCGTCATCATGCAAGCCCTGTTGCCGGACCCGCGCGAGCGTCCCGAGTCGGCCGCCGCGATGGCCGCGAGCCTCGCCGTAGCCCGCCCCAGGGCCGTCGCCTCGCGATCCCGTTTGTGGCCCGTCGCGGCGGCGCTGGCGGCGGCGGCCGCGCTCGTCATCGTCGTGTCGACATTCGGTATCGGCGGCGGCGCCGGCACGTTGACCGGCCAGGACACGATTCTGCTCGCGGACTTCGTGAACACCACGGGAGAAGCGGTGTTCGACGGCACGCTCAAGGTTGCGCTGGCGGTCGCGTTGGAGCAGTCGCCGTTCATCAAGGTTTTTCCTGACGAGCGTGTGCGCGAGGCGCTGCGCCTGATGAACCGCTCGCCTGACGAGCGCATCACCCGCTCCATCGGACGCGAGATCGCGCAGCGTGAACGGCTGAAAGCGCTGCTGACCGGGTCGATCGGCGGTCTGGGCCGCAATTACGTGATCGCGCTCGAGGCCATCAATTCCGAGACGGCCGACGTGATGGCGCGCGAACAGGTCGAGGTCACGCAGAAGGAGCAGGTTCTGGCGGCGCTGGGGAAGGCGGCCGCGCGGCTGCGCGAGAAAATGGGCGAGTCGCTCGCGTCGATACAGAAATTCGACGTGCCGCTCCCGAGAGCCACGACATCGTCGCTCGAGGCGCTGCATTCCTACGCGCTCGCGCTCGACCGCGACAGACTCGTGGCCCGCGTTGGAGCCGTGCCGCATCTCAAGCGCGCGATCGATCTCGACCCCGACTTCGCCCTGGCGCAGGCGCTGCTGTCGGGCGTTTACGCCAACACACGCCGGTCGGCGCTGGCGCCCGAGTTCTCCCGCAGAGCGTTCGATCTGCGCCACAGAGTGAGCGAGCGAGAGCGATTCTTCATTTCGTGGCGCTACTATCACGATGCAACGCAGGACTGGGACAAGGCGATCGATCTGGCCCGCTCGTGGACGTCGACGTATCCGCGGGAGGCCTTTGCGTTCAACAGCCTCGGTGTCGCGTTCAATGTGTTCGGTCAGTACGGCCAGGCCATCGACCCGTTTCGAACAGCCGCGCGTCTGGATCCAACCTTCGTCGCGCCGCTGGAAAATCTCGCGTCGGCGTTCGTGGCGCTCAATCGGCTCGACGAGGCGAAGGACGTCGTTCGGCAGGCGAGCGCGCATCGGCCCGACCTCGTCAGCCTTCGGCGGTTAGCGTATCTCGTCGCATTCGTCGAAGGGGATTCGGCGGCGATGGCACGCGAGCTGGACGCCGCCCGGCGTCTGCCGGATGCAATTTCGACGTCCGGCTGGGACGCGCGCGTCTCTGCGTTCGCCGGACGCGTCCGAGCCGCGCACGAGCACCTTCGCCTCGCGATCCTGACGGCCACGCAGTCCGATCTTGCGGAAACCGCGGCTGAATGGTCGACGACCGACGCCGAGACGCACGCGTTCATGGGCCAGTGCGCCGAGGCCCGCCGCGAGACCGCCGGCGCGATTGCGCTGAGCCGCGATAACGTGACGCTGGAACGAAGCGCTCGCGTCCTGGCGATGTGCGGCGCCGACACCGAGGCGTCCAGGCTGTCGAACGAGCTGGTCGATCGGTTTCCAAGCGCGACGCTTACCAGTCGGATCCAGATCCCACTGTCGGTGGCTGCATCAGCCATTCAAGCGGGCGAGCCGGCGCGGGCACTCGCGGTACTCGAGCCGGTCAGGCCTTACGACCATGCTCGAGGCGCGGAATTCTGGCCAGCGTATCTCAGAGGCCAGGCATACCTGACGCTAAAGGATGCCAGGGAGGCTGTCGCACAGTTCGAGACCATCGTGAATCATCGCGGCGAGGCTCCGGACTCGCCGCTGTATCCGTTGGCGCATCTCGGCCTCGGTCGCGCGGCGGCGCTGGCTGGAGAAACGGCGAAGGCACGCAAGGCCTATGAAAGCTTCCTAGCCCTGTGGCGCGATGCGGATTCAGATCTTCGACCGCTGCGGGAAGCGCGCCGCGAGTATGCGCTGCTCCGCTAGAAGACAGCCCCACCGCCCTGTCACGTCTTCTCTCCCGACAGCTCGCGCTTGAGCCACGCGCGGGCGTACGTCCACTCGCTCTCGACGGTCCGCAACGACACCTGCAGATACTCGGCGACCTCGGGACTCGACATGCCTGAAAAGAACCGCAGCACGACCACCTGCGCCGCGCGCGGATCCTCGGCTTCCAGACGCGTGAGCGCCGCCTCGAGCGTGAGCAGATCCTCGACCGGCACGGCCGCCGTGGCCGCCGCTTTCAGGAGGTCATCGAACGCAACTGGCTGAACGCCGCCGCCGCGTTTGTCGCGTTTCTGATGCCGGCCGTGATCGACGAGCAGCCGCCGCATGGCCTGCGCCGCGAGCGCCAGGCCGTGAGTGCGGCCGTGCAGCTGCACGCTGCGTTCGTTTTGCAGCTTCAACCACGCCTCATGCACCAGCGCCGTCGGCTGCAGCGTGTGGTTGCGCCGCTCCCGGGACAGATATCGGCCCGCCACGCGGCGCAACTCGCCGTAGATCACGGGGAAGAGCTCGGCGGCCTCCGGCCGTTTGGTCGGCATCTCACTCCTGCGGGGTCCTCGGCCGGGTGACGCGTTCCTGTCTAGTTTCAACGAGTTTAACCGGAGTTGCGGGGTTTCGGACTGTACGTCGCGTTACCCGCTGGAGAGTGGGAGAACCGCATGGACACGAAAGGCACATCGCCGTCGGTGGTACCGGCGATGATTGGCGCCGCGGCGGTCACAGCGCAGTTCGTCAGCGGAAAGGCGGTGCGGGACGCGCTGTTCCTCACGTCGCTGGACCTGTCGGCGTTGCCGGCGATGCTGATGGCGACCTCGCTGTGTTCGATCCTGATCGTCATTGCCAACGCGAGAACCGGCCGTCGGATCGCGCCGGCCGCCCTGGTGCCCGCATCCTTCGCGGTCAGCGGCGCGCTGTTTCTGATCGAATGGATCGTCCGGTCGCATGCGCCGTCGACGACCGCGGTCATCATCTACCTTCACATCTCCGGCGCGGGCCCGGTGCTTGCGTCCGGGTTCTGGCTGATCGCGAGCGAGCGTTTCGACCCGCGAACGGCGAAAAAGCGCTACGGCCACATCGCGGCGGCCGGCACGCTGGGCGGACTCATCAGCGCGCTGGCGACCGAGCGCGTTGCGGCCACGTTCGGCGCTCCGCTCATGCTTCCGCTGCTCGCCCTGCTGCAGTTCGCGAGCGCGTGGGTCGTGCGACAGACCGCCGTCTCCGCGGTCGCCGGAGGGATGGGATCGACCGACGAGCGAGCGAGCGCGGCGCCATCGCGCTCCGCGCTGCGCGTGTTGAGTGACGCGCCTTATCTGCGCAATCTCGCGGCGCTGGTGCTGCTCGGCACGACCGGCGCGGCGCTCGTCGACTATCTGTTCAAGGCACAGTCGATCGAGACTTTCGGGCGCGGCGACAACCTGCTGCGCTTTTTCGCGCTGTATTACGCCGCGACGAGCCTGCTGGCGTTCGCGCTTCAGACGTCGGCGTCGCGCGTCGTCCTCGAGCGATTCGGGCTCGGCGTGTCGGCGGCGACGCCGTCCGGAGCCTTGTTCGCCGGGAGCCTGGCCGGTCTCGTCGCGCCTGGCTTCGGCAGCGTGCTCGTCGCGCGAGGCGGCGAGTCGGTGTTCCGCAGCTCCTTCTTTCGCGCCGGGTACGAACTGTTCTACTCGCCGATTCCAGCTGACGAGAAGCGCGCCGCCAAAACGCTGATCGACGTCGGATTCGACCGTCTGGGCGACGGTGTCGGCGGCGGACTGGTCCGATTGGTCGTCTTGCTCGCTCCAATGTCGCAATCGTCCGGCATTCTCTCGCTGGCGATGCTGTGCTCGGCAGGCGCCGTGCTCGCGGCGAGCCGGCTGAATCGAGGCTATCTCGGTACGCTGGCAAGCAGCCTCGTCGATCTCTCGAAGCGCGCGAGCCGCATCGATCCGTCGGACGCGGCGCTGGTCACCGGCACTCGACTGCTCGGATTGATCAGACGCGATCGGATCGACCCGGGAGCCAGAGAGGCGATGAACGCTCGGCACACCGCGATCGATTCAGTCTCGCTCGAGCCCGAAGTGCGCGACGTGCTGAGCCTTCGCTCCCGCAATCGAGCCCGCGTCGTCGAAGTCCTCTCGAGAGATGAGGGGCTGACGCCGGGCCTCGTGCCGCACGCGATTACGTTGCTCGCGTGGGATCAGGTGGCCGATCACGCGATGTTTGCGCTCCGCAAGGTCGCAGAAGAGCGCGTCGGTCAGCTCGTCGACGCCTTGCTCGATCCCAATCAGGACTTTGCCGTCAGGCGGCGGCTTGCACGCGTGTTCTCGGTGTGCGTCTCTCAGCGCGCCGCGAGCGGTCTCATGTTCGGGCTCGACGATCTGCGTTTCGATGTCAGATACCAATCGGCGCGATCGCTGGCGGCGATCGTGGACAGCAATCCCCGCGTTGAGATCGACCGCGACCAGATCTTCGCCGTCGTACTCCGCGAGGTCGCCGTGGGGCGAGGCGTGTGGGAAAGCCGTCGCCTGCTGGACGTGGTCGACGCGGGCGACAGCCATTCGGCGCTCGACGAGTTCGTTCGGACCCGGGCGGGCGAGAGCCTCGCGCACGTCTTCACCCTGCTGTCGCTCGTGCTCCCGCGCGAGCCGCTGCAGATCGCGTTTCGGAGCCTTCACACCGACGACGAGTACCTGCAGGGCACCGCGCTCGAATACCTCGAAGGCGTCCTGCCGCCGGCCATCCGAAGGCGGCTGTGGCCATTCATCGAGCGCCGATCCGTGAAGCGTTCCGCCCGTACGCGTGACGAGGTCATGGCGGAGCTCCTGCGGTCCAACCATTCCATCATGCTGAACCTCGAGGAACTGCGGCTGCGCGCCTCGGTGGTGTCCGCAGGTTCAGCGGCGTCTTGATATGGCCACGCCGAAGCTCCTCGCACCGCGCCTCGACACACCGCCGCCGGACACTTCCGATTCGGGGGAGTCGCAGCGGCTTCCAGACGCGCTCGTTTCCGAACATATCCGTCGGCTCGCGGTGTGCGCGGCCGTCGGAGCGGGCTTGTGGACCTACGGGCTGGCGATGGATGCGATCGTCCGGCCGATCACGATCGCCGTTTCCATTCCGCGGCCCGTCCTGGTCGTCGAGACCGTCGCGATCGCCGTCTCGCTGATCATGTTCGTCTACGCGCGGTACGCGCCGGACGCGTACGCGCGGAAAACAGACGCCGGGCTGCTGTATGTGGTGCTGAACGCGGCCGCGGTGGCGCTGCTCAACACCTTGACAGGCCTTGCAGCGGTCAGCAGCGGCCGCGGCTTGTCGTGGAACACGGTCGTGATTCTCGTGGCCGCCATGATTCTGCCTGCGACACCGCGCAGGATGCTGGCCGCGTCGCTGGCCGCGGCGTCGATGGATCCGCTCGCGTCGTCGATCGTGCATTTGAGCGGCGCGCCGTCAGCGTCGCTGGCGACCACGCTCGTCTTCTACATGCCCAATTTTGCGTGCGCCGTCGTCGCAACGCTGCCGTCGCACGTCCTGCACCGGATCGGACGCCGGCTGCGCCGCGCGCAGGAGATGGGCAGCTACGAGCTCGTGGAGCTGCTCGGGCGCGGCGGCATGGGCGAAGTCTGGCGCGCGCGGCATCGGTTGCTCGCACGCGGCGCGGCGATCAAGCTCGTACGCCCCGAACTGCTCGGCGCGGGCACGGAGGCCGAGGCCCGGACCATGCTCCGCCGCTTCGAGCAAGAGGCGCAGACGACGGCGTCTCTGAGCTCGCCGCACACGATCCAGGTATTCGACTTCGGCGTGACGACCGACCAGACGTTCTATTACGTGATGGAGCTGCTCGCCGGCCGCGACCTGCAGTCGCTGGTGCGGGAGTTCGGACCGGTCTCAGCGGGGCGCGCGCTGTTCCTGCTGCGGCAGGTGTGTCATTCGCTCGGCGAGGCGCATGCTCGCGGGCTCGTCCACCGCGACGTGACGCCGTCGAACATCTATATCTGCCGGATGGGCCTCGATTACGACTTCGTCAAGGTCCTCGACTTCGGCCTGGTGACGTGCGACGGCGGTCGGTCGCTCGGGCCGCGATCGACGGAGGCGGGCCGCACGACGGGAACGCCCGCGTTCATGGCGCCCGAAATCGTGCTCGGCGGCGAAGTCGATCAGCGCGCGGACGTGTACGCGATCGGCTGCGTCGCCTATTACGTGCTGACGGGACAGCCGGTGTTCGAAGCCGACAACCCGGCCGACATGTTCCTCCTGCACCTGCAGGCGTCCCCGGTCCCGCCGTCACAGCGGACCGAGATGCCGATTCCCTCCGAGCTCGAGGCGCTCGTGCTGGCGTGTCTCGAGAAGGATCCGCGCCGGCGTCCGCAGGACGCGGCAGCCGTGCTCGACTGGCTGGGCCGATGCCGTCCCCGCGAGCGCTGGGACAACGAATCGGCCAGAACGTGGTGGGAACGGCACCTGGTCGAGCTCACCGCGCCGCTCACCGTCACAGAAGCAGCCGCTGTCGCCACGCTCGCCTGAAAGGCTCGCGCTACGCGGGTCGCCACGCTCGCCTGAAAGGCTCGCGCTACGCGGCGGGTCGCCACGCTCGCCTGAAAGGCTCGCGCTACGCGGCGGGTCGCCACGCTCGCCTGAAAGGCTCGCGCTACGCGGCGGGTCGCCACGCTCGCCTGAGAGGCTCGCGCTACGCGGCGGGTCGTCACGCTCGCCTGAAAGGCTCGCGCTACGCGGCGGGTCGCCACGCTCGCCTGAGAGGCTCGCGCTACGCGGCGGGTCGCCACGCTCGCCTGAAAGGCGCGCGCTACCAACGTCACATCGCTCACCCAGTAGCGCGAGGCTTTCAGCCGAGCGAGGCGTGCCGATTGCGGGGTTTCGCCGCGCTTGGCGCGTTACCGGTCCGAGGAGAGACCAGAATGCCCGGACTTCGCATCACCCCGACCCGCTCCGAGAAGTCGCCGCTGGATCGTGCGCTGTCGCTCTTCACGGCCGTCCGTGCCGGCGAAGGCGCGACGGCGGTGTTGATGCTGATCAACATCTTCGTGCTGCTCGTCTGCTACTCCGTCATCAAGACCGTGCGCGAGCCGCTGATCCTGCTCGGCGGCGGCGCCGAGGTCCGCTCGTATACGGCAGCCGGACAAGCGCTGCTGCTGATGGGATTCGTGCCGATGTACGGCTGGTTCGCGTCGCGAGTCGATCGCGTCAGGCTGCTCGTCGGCGTCACGACGTTCTTCGTCGTGTGCATCGAGCTGTTCGCGGCGGCGGTCGCCGCACGGGTGCCGTACGTCGGCGTCGCGTTCTTCATCTGGGTCGGCATCTTCAACATGTCGCTCGTCGCGCAGTTCTGGTCGTTCGCCAACGACATCTACAGCAAGGAAGCGGGCGGTCGGCTGTTCCCGATCATCGCGATCGGCATGACGGCGGGCGCGCCGCTCGGGTCGTTCATATCGGCGCGCCTGTTTCGTCTGGGCTTCACTCCGCAGAGCATCCTGCAGCTTTCGGCGCTGCTGCTGGCGGCGAGCGTGCTGCTGTATGTGTGGATCAACGCACGTGATTCACGTCACAGCTCCGCGCCGCAACCGTCCATGTCTTCGTCCGGCGGCTTCCGGCTCGTGTTGAGCAGCAGCTATCTGCGAATGATCGCCGCGCTGATCGTTCTGCTCAACGTCGTGAACACTACCGGCGAGTACTTGATTTCACGGCTGCTGACCGATCACGTCAAACAGCTGGCACTGCTCGATCCGGCATTCAACCGGCAGGCCTTCATCGGCGCGTACGTCGGCGACTATCAGTTCTGGGTCAACGTGACGGCGTTCCTGCTCCAGGCGTTCGTGGCCTCGCGCCTCGTCAAGCACAGAGGGCTCGCGGGCGTGCTGCTCGCGCTGCCGCTCATCGCGCTCGGCGGCTACTCGATCATCGCGGCCGGCGCCGGATTTTCGCTCGTCCGCTGGATCAAGACCGCCGAGAACGCGACGGATTACTCGATCATGAACACCGCGCGCCAACTGCTGTGGCTGCCGACCACGCGAGACGAGAAGTACAAGGCGAAGCAGGCCATCGACACGTTCTTCGTCCGCGGAGGCGACGTGCTCTCGGCGGCCGCGGTCTACTCCGGCACCACCATCCTGCATTTGAGCGTTGCGCAGTTCGCGGGCGTCAACGTCGCGCTGACGCTGGCCTGGCTGACCATTGCCGCGCGGATCGCCTGTCGGCGTCTCGCGTTGCCGCGCGTAGAGATGCGCCGGGCGGCCGCAGCCGCCGCAGCGGTCACCGTGCTCGCGCTCGCGGCGCCCGCAACGGCGCAGGGCACGCGCGAAGCGCAGCTCGCTGCCGAGCGCGCCGAAAAGGCGACGCATCTCCATCCATACGAGCCGACCGCGAGCGAACGGCGGATTCTGATGGTCGAGAACGCATTCCTCGCCGAGCGCCCGATCTACGCATTCATTGGCAGCGCGTTCGATGGCGGCGGGCTGGCCATTGGTCCCGGCTATCGCGCGCGCTTTGCCGACTCCGGCAGGTTCGACGCGCACGCCGCCTGGTCGATCAGGAACTACAAAGTCGCAGACGCGTCGTTCACGCTGCCCGCGTTCGCGAACCAACGCGTCACGATCCAGATGTACGGTCACTGGCTCGACGCGCCGAACGTGCCGTTCTACGGCATCGGCAACGATTCGAGCGGACACCGGGGCGACTTCGCGTACCGCACTGCGACCGCCGGCGCCTCCGTCCGCGTCCAGGCGGCGCCGTTCGTCGCGGTCGGCGGCGGCGTCGACATGCTCGCCGTCGACGCGACCGACGCGAACCCGACGTACCGGCGGAGCCGCCTCTTCGCCGAGCTCGACTGGCGTACTTCGCCTTCCTATACCAGGCGCGGCGGATTCTATCGCCTCGACTGGTCCGACCATCACGACACGAAGAGCGGAGGCCGCGACAGCTTCCGTCGCGTCGACGCAGAGGTCGATCAGTTCATCCCGCTCCTGCGCGAGAACTGGGTGATCGCGCTTCGCGCCGCCACGTCTTCGACTGAGACGTCGAACGGAAACGACGTGCCGTATTTCCTGATGCCGGATCTCGGAGGCAGCCACACGCTTCGCGGATATTCGACGTGGCGCTTCCGCGATCGCAACCGGCTGCTGTTCACGGGTGAGTACCGCTGGACCGCAGGACCGTTCGTCGACATGGCGCTGTTCGCCGACGCCGGCAAGGTCGCCGCCAGGTTCAGCGACCTCGATCTGCACGACCTGAAGAAGTCGTACGGGATCGGCCTCACGCTGCACACGCTGAACAGAACCGTCACGCGGATCGAGCTCGCCCGCACGCGCGAAGGCATGGGCCTCTCGTTCTCCTTCAGCCCGAGCTTCTGACGAACGACGTGCTCTCATGAACGCCGCCATCAAAAGGATTGTTATGAACACCACGAAACGATCACGACTCGCCGTCATCGTCGCCGGCGCGCTCGCCGTTGCAGCCGCGCTGACGATGGGCGCTTCGGCCGCGTCGCCGCGTTTCTACGAGGACGACCCGATTTGGCAGGAGCGCGACACCGAGGACGCGTCGGGCATGAAGCCGCTGGAAGTCGACCTGATCGTCGATCTGACGACGAACCTGCTCGCGCGAAGCGCGGCGGGCGATGCGCGCGCGCAGAACGTGAACACGCTCGGCGAGGTTCCGGATTCGAGCTGGTTCACGAACCGCGCGGGCCGTCGACCGCTGACTCCCGAGGACGTGTTCATCGGACCCGACACGACGCCCGGGCCCGAGCCCGGCACGTGGACGGTCACCTCGTCCAAGAGCGACGGCGTCACGCCGGGCTTCACGATCAAGGACACGAAGGGGCAGCTGTGGTTCCTGAAGTTCGATCCGCCCGGGTATCGGGGAATGGCGACGGGCACCGAGGTGGCGGTGACGAAGTTGATGTGGGCGCTCGGTTATCACGTGCCCGAGAACCACATCGCCTACATGCGGCGCGATCAGCTCGTCATCGCCGACGGCGCGAAGTTCACGCCGCCGGGAGGAACGCGTCGCCCGATGCGGATCGACGACCTCGACACGCTGCTCGAGCGCGCCGATCGCGAACCCGACGGCGCCTACCGCATCGTGGCCAGCAAGGCGCTTCCGGGCAAGCCGATCGGAAGAATGCGCTTCTTCGACACGCGGCCGGACGATCCCAACGACGTCGTCCCGCACCAGCACCGGCGCGAGCTGCGTGCGTACGGTGTATTCGCCGCCTGGCTCAATCACACGGACGCGAAGGCGATCAATTCGCTCGACACGCTGATCACCGAGAACGGCCGGTCGTTCGTCCGCCACCATCTCCTCGACTTCGGATCGGCGCTCGGCAGCGCCGGCGTCGCGCCGGCAGACTTCTGGGAGGGGTCCGAGTACCTGATCGAGCCGGGAGACATGGTCAGGCAGATGATGTCGTTCGGATTCTCGTTTCCGAAATGGCATACGACGAAGTTCTACGAAGCGCCGTCCATCGGGAGGCTGCCCGACGACAACACGAATTTCAATCCGGATCTCTGGAAGCCGCGCGTGCCGAACCAGGCGTTCCTCCACGCGCGCGCCGACGACAAGTTCTGGGCGGCGCGGAAGCTCATGACGCTGAAGACCGACCTGCTGCGCGCCGCAATCCGCGCCGGCGACTTCCGCGATCCGAAATCCGAAGCGTTCCTGGCGCGGGCGCTCGCCGAACGCCGCGACGCGATCGGACGCGCCTACCTGACGGCCATCAATCCGATCGTGGATCCGGCGCTCGACGACGACGGAGTGCTCACGTTCCGGAACGCAGCCGTCGATGCGGATTTCGCGAAGGCGCCGGGCGGTTACCGCGCCGTGTGGTTCCGGTTCGACAACGCGACCGCGACCAGCGACCGTATCGGCGAAACGTCTGGAAGGACCAGCCGGATCGAGGCGCCGGTCGGGCTGCCTCGCCGCGCCGGCGCATTCGTGAAGGTGCAATTGAGCGGCGTCGGTGCACTGCTGCCATCGTGGGAGAAGCCGATCGATGTCTTCTTTCGCTACGGCGACGGCCAATGGCGCCTCGCCGGCGTCGGCCGGCTGCCGGAGGCATAACGTGCTTGACGTACGCACCTTCGCGAACGGACAGTTTGACCGGCGACTGAGTGCATGCCGTACTTCGTCGACATCGAACACGATCGCAAACGCGTCACCATCGTCGGTCGCGATCCGGTCGGCTTGTCCGACGTGATCGCGCTGCTGGACGGCCAGGTTCGTGACGGGGCGTGGTCCTACGGCTCGCTGCACGATGCGCGGCTCGTCACCTGGATCCCGTCGCCCGACGATGTCGTCGCGATCGTCGTCCACATCGCGGCGATCGTGGCTGCGCACGGCCCCCGAGGGCCGGTCGGGTTCGTCGCGGCCAGCCAGACGCGCGTTGGCATCGCCCGAATGTATGCAGCGATCGCCGAAGGGTCGAGGTACAAGGCGAGCGTGTTTCGAAATCGCGAGGATGCCGAGCGCTGGCTGGAAGCGGCCTCCGCCCAACAGGTGTAGGCGTCAGCCCACGTCTCGTATAATTCGCGGCGCACCCAGCGGATTTCTTCGTAGCCGCGTGAACCGGTCCGGGAGGACGCGATGAGCCGTCCGGCGATGACTGCCTTGCTCGTCGTCGCGCTGTGCGCGACGGCGCGAACGGTCCCCTCCGACAACGCCATGGCTGCCGGGCCCGTGGACTGGACGGGCGACCTGTCGCCGATCGCCGCGAGCGACTGGAGCTACGAACGCGCCGCGCATCTCATCGAGCGCGCCGGTTTCGGCGCGGCGCCCGACGAAGTGGCGCGCCTGGCCGCGCTCACGCCGCGGCAGGCCGTCGACGAGCTCGTCGACTACGAGTCGATCGCGAACGACCTGAAGCCGTTCGACGAATCGGTCATCTGGGATCCCGGCATGGATCCGTTCCCGCCGAGCCGGGCCGAGGCCGTGCGAATCGCGCGCGAGCGCGGCGTGGGCCTCGGCGAGAAGGTCCTGCCGGAAGGCGCGCAACGCCGGCTGCAGCCGGTGGTCGACAAATTCTTCTACGGTCTGTACGCGAACGCGATCGAAACCCAGCGGCTCGGGCTCTGGTGGGCGAATCGCATGTTCTCCACCCGGCGGCCGCTCGAGGAAAAGCTCACGCTCTTCTGGCACGGCCACTTCGCGACGGGCGAGAACAAAGTGCGCGACTACCGGATGATGATCCGGCAGAACGAGATGCTGCGCGCGCGCGCGTCGGGAGCGTTCCGCGATCTGCTCGTCGGCATCCTGAAAGATCCGGCGATGCTCGTGTATCTCGACAACGGCGAGAACGTCAAGAAGCACCCGAACGAGAACTTCGGCCGCGAGCTCCTCGAGCTGTTCACGATGGGCGTCGGCAACTACACGGAGCGCGACGTTCGCGAGGCCGCGCGCGCGTTCACCGGCTGGACCAACGACGTGCTCGCGTTCAGGTTCGACGCCGATCAGCACGACTTCGGCCAGAAGACGTTTCTCGGCCGGACCGGAACCTTCGACGGCGAGGACATCATCGACGCCATCCTCGCGCAGCCGGTCACCGCGGAGTTCGTGGCGGCAAAGGTCTATCGATTCTTCGTGCGCGATGAGATCGCCGGCCCGGTGAAGGCGGACCTTGGCCGCACGTATCGCGACAGCGGCTACCAGATGAAGCCGCTGCTGAAGCGCATCTTCCTGTCGAAAGACTTCTACAGTCCGTCGGCGTTCGCGACGCAGATCAAGAGTCCGGTCCACCTGGTCGTGTCCACGTACAGGAAGATGTCGCTGGGCCAGGTGCCGACGATTCCCGATTTCGGGCGTATGACGAGCGGCCTCGGCCAGTCGCTGTTCGATCCGCCGAACGTCGCCGGCTGGGCCGGCGGCCGCACCTGGATCACGCCGTCGACGCTGCTGAACCGCGGCAACCTGTTTCGTAGTGTGCTGTTCCCCGACGTCAAAGGATTCCGCCCGCCCGATCGGGCGATGTCCGCCACTGACGCGCGCGTGGGACAGCGGTTCGTCGAGGGGCTGTCGATGACCGAAGCGACGAGGGAAGACGTGGACCCGAAGACGATGGCCGAGTCGAACATGATGGTCGACCGCGACGAGGACTACAACACGCGCTACGGCGGATACAAAGGGAACCTGCTCGCCTTCGAGCGGACCAAGCTCATTCCGCGCAGCCCGGCGAAGATCGATCTGACGGCGATGGTCCGCGCGGCCGGCGCCGATACCGTCGACAAGGTCGTCGATCATTTCGTCCGTCGCTTCCTGTCGGTGACTCTCGGCGACAGGGAGCGCGGTCTGCTCGTCGAGTTCCTCCGCGGCAAACTCGGCTCGTCCACGATTCAGCCGGGCGGGAAGCTCGAAGAGTCGCTGAGAGAGCTGCTCTATCTCGTGTTGAGCGCTCCTGAGTATCAAATGGGATGATCCAGCTATCAGCTATCAGCTATCAGCTATCAGCTATCAGCTATCAGCTATCAGCTATCAGCTATCAGCTATCAGCTCTCGGCCAACACCGATGAAGCGAAAGCAGAAACCAGAAAGCAGAAAGCAGAAAGCTGAAAGCTGATAGCTGATAGCTGATAGCTGAAAGAGGTCGTGATGTCGCGCAGACACTCGGGCTGTTCGTGTTCGCGCCGCGATTTTCTCGCGCGCGGGTTGTACGGCATCGGCATCGGCGCCGGATTGCCGCTCGTGCTGAGCCGCACGTCGGCGGCCCTTGCCGCCGAGGCGCTCCAAGGCACCAGCGTCGAGAAACACCCCGAGCGGATTCTCGTCGTCATCGAGCTGTCCGGCGGCAACGACGGCCTGAACACGGTCGTGCCGTATTCGGATCCGGCGTACTATCGCGCGAGGCCGAAGCTTGGCATCGCCGAGCGCGACGTGATCAAAGCTTCCGGCGGATTCGGCTTCCACCCGTCGATGGTCGGGTTCGAGCGACTGTACAAAGACGGCACGCTCGCCGTCGTTCACGGCTGCGGCTACGATCATCCGAGCCTGTCGCATTTTTCGTCGATGGGCTTCTGGCATACGGGCGTGCCCAACGGCGGCGAGACGCTGGGATGGATCGGACGGCTCGCCGACGCGCGCTACACACCGTCCACGCGCAACGTCATCGTCGACGTGGGAACGTCGCAGTCGCTCGCGGTACGAAGCGGGCGGCATTCACCGCTCGTCTTCGACGATCCGGCGCGCTTCCGTCGTGAGGGTAATGACGAAGAGAAGCGAGTGCTCGCGGGGCTGAGCCACCCGGTGACGACGTCGAACGCGACGCTGGAATTTCTGAAGTCGACGGCCGAGAACGCCACCGACAGCTCCGACTTCGTTCGGCAGACGACAGCCGCCTATCAGACGTCGGTGGACTACGGCCAGGGCGGCGGCCTCGGCGGCAACCTCCGGCGCGTCGCGGCGCTCATCGCCGCGGGGATGGCGACGCGGCTGTACTACGTGACGTATCAGGGCAACTCGTTCGATACGCACGTGCAGCAGGCGGATCTGCACAGCCGCCTGCTGATGTATACGGCCGACGCCGTCCGCGGCTTCATCGAGGACCTCAGACGCATCGGGCACGCGGACGAAGTCGCCGTGATGATCTTCACGGAGTTCGGACGTCGCGTCGAAGAGAACGGAAGCCTTGGAACGGATCACGGCACGGCGACGCCGATGTTCGTGATCGGCAAAGGCGTCAAGGGCGGCTTCTACGGAACGCCGCCGAGCCTCACCGATCTCGACGACGGCAACCTGAAGATGACGACCGATTTCAGACGCGTCTACGCGACCGCGATCCGCGAGTGGCTCGGGTGCGATCAGACCGAGGCGATCCTGAAAGGCCGCTTCGAACCGCTCGGCATGTTCGTCTAGAGGGAACCGATCACATCGGTTGCTGATCGGTCCGGTTCGTCCGACTCGTTCCGGCCTGGAGCACACGCTGCACACCGTCGATCAGGTCGGCCGGCACGAATGGCTTCTGGACGAACATCGCGTTTGGCGGCAGCTTGCAGTGACCGGAGCAGGCCTCCCGCATGTAACCGGACATATAGATCACTTTGATCGCCGGAAAGCGCATCGCCAGACGCGCGGCCAGCTCCGATCCGCTCTGACGCGGCATCACCACGTCGGTGATGAGCAGATCGATGGAGCCGGTGAATCGATCCGCGAGCCGCATCGCCTGGTCAGGATCGCGTGCCTCCAGAACGGTCAGGCCGGCGCGATTCAGCACTTTCTGCACGAGGAACCGCACCGTCTCGTCGTCTTCGACCAGCAAGACCGTGTGCGAGGCCATCGAGCAGATCCGAACGGGCGATGTGACAGGTTCGGGTTCGATCACCGTCTCGTCAATGGCAGGCAGATAAATCGTGAACGTCGATCCTTCTCCCGGCTCGCTCTTCACGGTAATGTGGCCGCCGCTCTGCTTGACGATCCCGTGAACCGTCGACAGGCCAAGTCCGGTCCCTCTGCCCACTTCCTTCGTGGTGAAGAACGGCTCGAATGCGCGGGCAAGCGTCGAGGCGTCCATACCGAGACCTGTATCGCTCACGGTCAGCATTCCGTACTTCCCGGCCGGCACGACCGGGTCCGTTCCGATCTCGACGAGATTCGACTCGACGAAGAGTTTCCCGCCGGCGGGCATCGCATCGCGGGCGTTTACGGCCAGGTTCAGGAGGACCTGCTCGAGTTGGCCGGCATCCGCACAGACGATGACGGGATCATGTCCGACGACACACAGTTCGATGTCTTCTCCGATCAGACGGTTCAACATGCGACGCGACGAGCCGAGGAAGCTGCGCAGATCGATCGGTTCCGGCCGGAGCACCTGGCGACGGCCGAACGCGAGGAGCTGCCGTGTCAGCTGGTGGGCCGAATGCGACGCGCGTTCGATCTCGTCGAGGTCCTCGATCGCCGAGGCGTCGCCGTCAATCTTCGGCCGAAGCATCTCGCTGTACCCGTTGATGATCGTCAGCAGGTTGTTGAAATCGTGGGCGACTCCGCCGGCGAGCCGCCCGATGACTTCCAGCCGCTGCGCGTGCTGCAGTTGAGTGGCGAGCTCGCGCTGATCGGTCACATCGTGGAAGACGATGCCGACCGACCGATCGGGAAGCGGGAATGCGCGCACCTGGTGCCATCGCACTCCGCCGCGACCGGCGCCCGTCGAACGCTCCCCGAAATCGATCGGCTCCGATGTCCGCACGACCGTGGCGTACGCGATCGGATCGTCGGGACCGCTCAATTCGAGCGGAACATCGGCGAATCGCTCGCCGATCCTTTCTCCGAGCGAGACGCCGACCACGGCGTCGGCCTGACGATTCGCCGTGACCAGGCGCAGCGACGAAGGATCCTCGAGATCGTCCAGTCGCCAGACGATCACCGCCGCGGGCATGTTCTCGAGAATGTCGCCATGCATCCTCAGAGCCCGATCCGCGAGTCGTTTCTCACGCAAGTCCCGCACGCTGATAGAGACGGCGGTGATCCGGCCATCGGAGAGAACGATCGGGGAGAGGCGGAGCAGCGCTTCGACCGTGTTCCCACCGGTCTTCCGAAGATCCAGTTCCATCGGACCGAGCGTGGTTCCGCGGGAGACCAGCGCGAGCATCGGAAAGAACGCGTCGGCATCGCTTTCGGGAAACAGCGCAGCCGCCGACGTGCCGATGGCGTCGTGGCCCGGCCGCTCGAACAGCGCTTCGGCAGCCGCGTTCCAGTTGAAAATGCGCCCCTCTTTCGTCACCTCGATGATGGCGTCGCCGGTCGACGTCACGACGGCCTGGAAGCGAGCCTTGTCGCGCACGGAGTGAGCTCGGCGAATCGCGTCGGTGAGCACGCCGACGACCGATCGCACGAACTCCTCGTCCGGGCGCGTGAACGTGCGCCGCGTCGTGCCGCAGGCGACGAGGATCCCGAACGGGGACGAATCGCCATCGATGACGAGCGACAACGCCGTGTCGGTCCGGAGCGGTTCGGTGATGCCGGCTTCGAGCCTGTCGAGCGTCTCGCGGGCGATGCGCCGCGCGTCGCACCGGATGGATGCGGAGCCTCGACCAACGCCGTCGGCGAGCTCGAGCTCGTGCATGGCAAGCGACGCCCGATAGATGTGGCAGCAGTCGATACAAAGGTTCGCCGCCACGACCTGCACGGCGCGATCGAGAAGCACGCGGACGTCGGTGTCGCGGTTCGCGAGCGCGCCGAAATCGGCGATCGCGCTGACGAGCGCCCGGGGCCCGGCCTGAATCGCCGTTGTATTCATGATTCGGTCTCCATGTCATAGACGCGCACGAACGCATCGACGACCGCCGGGTCGTACATCGTTCCCTGGCGGCTCCGGACGATTTGCAGCGCTTCCTCACGAGGAATACGCGCACGATACGGACGGTCGGACGTCAGCGCATCGAAGCAATCGACCACCGAAACGATGCGCGCCCCGAGCGGGATCGTGCGTCGTTGCAACCCTCTGAGGTATCCGGTGCCGTCCCAGTTCTCGTGGTGGGCCCGCACGATGGGAGCGACCGCCGCGTGCAGCGAAAATTGCGCCAGCATGTCGGCGCCGACGTCGACGTGCCGTTTCATTTCCTCGAATTCAGCCGTTGTGAGCCGATCCGGTTTGTTGAGGATGTGGGAGGGAATCGCGACCTTTCCGATGTCGTGGAGCAACGCGGCCTCGTCGATCGCCTCGAGCAGCGAGTGGTTTCGCACGCCGAGCACGAGGGCGAGGCTGACGGCGTAGCCGCGGACGCGGTTCATGTGCTCGCGTGTCGCCGGGTCGGACGAGATCGCCGCGGTCAACACATCCATGGAAATTGTTTTCATGTTCGCTCCTGATGTCGTCCGTAACTCGTCAGTAATGCTAGGACCCGAGCTGCAGAGGCGCACGCCGGTTAGATCCTGATCGTGAGCTCAGCAGATATCCCGATTCGGCGTGCGCTTTGAGGGCGGTCGGATGTAGGTCTGAACCTGACAGGCGCGAAGCGGCGTGCTTATTCGAGCAGACGATTACGAAACACGTAGGCGGTCAACTCGGCGTCCGTTGTGAGATGCATCTTCTCGGACAGCCGCGTGCGATACGTGCTCACGGTCTTCGGGCTGATATTCATCTCAGAGGCAATCTGCTTGGTGGTCTTCCCCGAGGCAATTCGCATCAGCACCTGATATTCACGATCGGATAACTGTTCGTGTGCGGCGTTGAATGGATGCCCGGTCGCCTCTCGGGCCAGGCGCTCCGCCAGCCAAGGACTGAGGTAATGCCGCCCGGAGACGACGGCGCGAATGGCGGTCACGAGCTCCTCCGGTGCGCTGTTTTTCGTGAGATAGCCGGACGCTCCCGCTCGAATGGCGCGCAGCGCAAACTGATCTTCCGGGTGCATGCTCAAGACGAGGATCGGCACATCCGGTTGTTCCCTCCGCAGCTCCTTCAAAACGTCCAGACCGTGACTGTCCGGCAGCGTGAGATCGAGCAGAACTGCGCCCCACTGTTCACGGCGCGCGCGCGCGAGGCCGTCCGCGGCATTCGATGCATCTGCGCCGACGATGATGTCGGGGGTATCGGCGAGAAACTGGCGGATGCCCTGCCGGACGAGGCCGTGGTCGTCGATGACGAGGACTCGAATCATCGGCCGTTGCCATCCTTGACCGCGCGCGATTTGAAGCGGCGGTTCGCCAGCGGAATCGTCGCGACGACTGTCGTGCCCCGGCGCGGCGCGCTGCGAATCGTCAAGTCGCCCCCGAGCAGCAGCGCGCGCTCGCGCATACCCAGCAGCCCGAAGGAGTCGGGCGCCGCGACTTTCCCGGGATGAACGCCGCGGCCGTTGTCGCGGACGCGAAGACTCAGTCGATCGTTCAGGCGCCGAACGACCACGTTGACGCGGCTGGCGCGCGCGTGTCGCTCGACGTTGGTGAGCATCTCCTGAAACATCCGGAACACCGCCGTCGCGCGGCCGGCGTCCAGTTCGTCCACGTCGCCGGTTCCCAGGAATCGGCATCGCAACCCGGATCGCCGCGCGAACGATTCGGCCTGCCATTCGAGCGCCGCGATCAACCCGAGCTGGTCCAGCGCCGGCGGCCGGAGATCGGTCACGATTTCGTTGACCGTGCGCACCGAGCGCTCGACGAGGTCGAGCATCGCGGGCAGCCGCTCGCGAATGTCGGCCGACTCGGCGCTCGGAAGCGTCAACACGCGGTGCTGAAGCCATGCAATGTGCATCTTCAATCCGAACAGCGCGTGGCCAAGTTCGTCGTGAAGCTCGCGGGCGAGCCGGCGACGCTCCGCTTCCCGCGCCTGCTCGCGTGCCTGAACGGCCTCGGTCGACCATGTCACCGTGCGCCGGTTCCCATTCTGACGAGTCATCGAGCGTCCTGCCGCGGCGGTTCTGCGGAAGACTCGAGCGAGAGCTTCAACGTCGTGACGACTCGAATCAGCCTGCCCGGTGTCTGCGGCACCATCTGTACTGAACCGATCAGGCGTGAGCGCCCCACGGCTACCGACGCGCCGCCGAACAGTTCAGCCGACGGGTGCGTCGTCAGATCGGTCGGCGCCACAACGACCGGCCGCACAGATCCGGCTGCCTTGGCCGCCCCGCCGAGCACTGAAAAGCGACCGCCGTTCCACTCGCCCTGCCCTGATACCAAATGTGCACGCGACATTGCCGATGAAGTCGAGTAGTACGCCGCTCGCAGGCTCACTCCGCGAATTCCGGAATATACAGAACCCACCTTGAACACCATTGCCGCACTGCCCGCGACCCGCACGTACTGCGCCTCGGCTTCTCCGTGAACGCCGCCTGCAATTGGCACGGCCACTGTTCCGACATATCGGGCGTACGAGAAGCCGTCTTCATGCGCCCGTCCGCCTCCCAGGCCGATGCGGCCAGCGTAAACAACGCGGTGGCGGCGCAGATAGCCGCCGGCCAGCCCGTAATGCCAATGGAGGTCGGCGACGGCCGTCGATCCGCCGCCGAGTGTGATGCCGGAACGAGACGAGACGGCGTGCACCCAATCAGCTTCGGCGGCACCGCCCGAGAACGTCGGACTCGAATCGGCCTCGCCGGTCAGGTACAAGGCATTGGGTTCCCTGTCCTGAGCGAATGCCGGACGGTGGAACGCGATGAGGCCGACGGTAAGCGCGGCAAGAGTCTTCATGACTCGATTGCGCTGCGCCCCTTCCCCGCGGCCTTCGCCGCGTAGACCGCCCGGTCCGTCCGCTGCAACAGCGACCGGACGTCATCCTCGGGATGGCACGCAGCGAGTCCGGAAGAAAAACTGAGGGTCCTGCGCTGCCCTTCGAACATCCACCCTTCGGTGTTCAAAAGCGTTCGGATCCGCGTAATGGCGGAATCGGCGACCGTCAGGTCGCAGTTGACGAACAGGACCGCGAATTCGTCACCGCCGAGGCGAGCGAGCACGTCGACCGCTCGAAGCTGGCTCTTCGTTGTCGTGATGAACCCTATCAATGCCGCGTCGCCCGCGGCATGCCCCAAGCGATCGTTGATGGGTTTGAAGTCGTCGAGATCGAAGTACGCACAGGCAAGCTGGCGTCCGACCTTGCCTTTCCCGAGATGACGCACGAGAGCGTCGTGGAAGTATCGCCGGTTATACGCGCCGGTGAGCGGATCTCGAACAGCCTGTTCGAACAGTGCCTGTTCTTTCGCGATGCAGTGCAGCCAGAGGATCGTGCAGGCTCCCGTCTCTCCCGGCAGGCGCGCCACGAGGCGTCGAACGTCGTAAGGCCGGCCATCGACGACATGATGCGCGTCGTCTTCTCCGTCGCCAGCGCCATCGGACTCGGCAAGGAGCGCCGTCAGCTTCGGAACGGACGACAACTCCATTCCGAAATACAAGTCACCGAAGATCGCCTTCGCAGTCCGGTTCGCGTAGTGCAGACGCGCATCCCCGGCGACGACCATCAGCGGATCGTCGACGGCATCGAATGCGGATTGAAGGTAGTAGAGCTCGGTGACTTCCTGGAAGCCGACGTAGAGGTACCGGAGGCCGCGGTGTTCGGTGCGATAAAAATAGACGTTCGCGACGCGCGTCTCGTCGTGCACGCGGTAGACGCAGAAGGGCAGCTCCCCGCTCTGCGCCTCGAGGGCGGCGGTGACGCCGTCGGGATCGGCGAACCGCACGACCTCGAACAGTCCGCGTCCGACGACCTCGCTCGGTCTGACGAGCATCCGCTTGAAGAAGCTGTCGCTCGCCTGGATCATCTGACCGGTGTCGGCATACACGATGGCGGCTGGCTCCGGCGCGGCGCACAGCACCGCGTGAAACAGTCCCTGCACCTCCGTGAGCATCTTGCCCGAGACCTCGAGCCGGCTGTTCACGCGAACCAGAAGCACGGCGAGTGGACGTGACAGAAATGCCACGGTCATCTGCACGGCCGCGAACATGACCAGCACCGTGAATTGATACGTCGCGCTCGTCTCGAAGCCCGTCACCGCGTCGACGCGTGGGATGTGCGACGCGGCCAGGGCAGCCGCTTTCGCCAGCGGGAGCATGTGGAGCTGGGCGGCGTACCAGCGAAGATCCGGTGATTCGACGAGGGCGATGCCCGTCACGAGCAACACCGACACGAGGGCGGTCACCAGCGTCTGCGATCCGGTCATCATCAAGCCGCTCATGATGACGGGCAGCGTGAACGCCGCCAGGAAGACCGGGTTCTCGAGTCCGCCGACGAGATGCCAAAGAACCGTCAGAAACGCGACGCCGGCGAGGAGCATCGTCCGCAGAGCGAAGGTGACGGCCGCGCTCGATTCGAGCCGTTCTGTCGCAGTCGAGACGGCGAGCTGGATCAGCACATACGCGAATACCGACGCCGCAACACGCAACAGATTGATGTCCAGTGCGCGAACGAACCACGTCACCGTGACGGCGCCGAGCACGACGCCCAGACACACCACCCATGCGCCGTCGATCATGCGTTTGCGCTCGAGCATCCCGACGAGATTGTCGTGAGGCCGCTCGAGACGGGCTGCGACCGTCATTGAGATCTCGCGATCTGCTGGCGCGGTTCGATCGGGTCCAGCCGCCACGCACAGTCAGGTGGACCGCCGGAAGGTTCTGCGCCGGTCAATGTCCGGAAGGAATCGAGCACCGGGACGTCGGTGCCATTCCCCTCGAGTAGGTTGGCTTCGACGAACGGTTCGGAAGCGACCGCCGGTGTTCCAACCGAAAGGAGCGATGACAGGCGCAGACCCGCGCGCCGGTTCTGCATCAAACGGTTTCGCTGGATTCGCGGCGAGGCTCCGATGATGTACAGGCCGTCCTCGACATGCCTCACGATCAGGTTGTCGGCGACGGTATTCGGACTGCGCACGGCACCGAGGACCATCACGATGCCGTATCCGTTGGTGTACAGGCGGTTCGACACCACGAGCGTGTCTTGAGCGTTGCGCACGAGAATGCCGCCGGCGCAGTTGTGATCGATCTCGTTGTCGGAGATGACGGAGTGGTCGAGCGACTCCGCGCTGATGCCGAAGCCAAGACCGGACCGTATGTGATTGTTCCGGACGATGGCGGCGGCGCCGTTGAGGAGCATCGCGGCCGTACGCGCTCCAACGAATGTGTTGCGCTCGAGACGTGCCGCGGCATTGATCAACACGACGGACACCCGGTCGCGGTCGAAACGGTTTCCCACGATGACGATGGGCGCCGACGAGCCAGGATCGGGACCGTCAGGCGCGACCGACCAGATGGCCGCGTTCGAGTGCGCTTGAAAGCGGTTGTCCACGAGACGAATGCCGTCCGTGCGCGAATCGACGTGGATCCCGACCGCGTTGCCGTCGAACAGCGATTGGCTGACTGTCAGATCGGCGACGCCGTCCACGACGTAAATTCCAGTCTGCGACTTTCGGAGGCTCACGTTGGTCAGCCTCGCGCCGCCGTTCCGCAACAGGATGGCCTGTTCCGGCGCTCCGTAGACTTCGACGCCTGAGATGAGGGTTTCCGGCGCAGAGACGTCGAGCACGGCGCCGGCCGTGACACCGGTCGCGTCCAGTCTCACGCTCCCGGCTCCGGCCTCGATCGATACGCCTTTCGGGTTGATGATGGGCGGCAGAGGATCGCCGAGCCGGATCAGCGGCACCTGGATCAGGATGCGGACACGACGGTCGGCCCGGTCTGCCAGGAAGATGGCTTCGCGCAGCGATCCGATGCCCCTGTCCTCGCCGCTGGTGACGTGCACCTCGGACGCGGTCCGTTCCCCAATCGACAGCGGTCGCAGCCGCTCGAGCCACGGCGCCGCGGCCGCGAGAATGCCCGCCAGAATCGCCGCTATCCACGCGGGACCCATGCGCCGTGACAGGAAGCGGCGACTCATGTCCGAGTGAGGACGAACAGCTTGTGCCACGAGCGTTGCGGTTGGCGCCCTCCGAACAGCAGATCGTAGGGGAGACTCACCGCGGTGATTGCCGCAAGGCCGAGGAGCGCCAGCGGACGTGGTAGACGTCCATACAACGGGAGAAAGCGCGTCTTGAGCGGCAGTGGGTCGATACCGTGAATCGCCGTGCAGCCCAGGCCGGCGCGAGCGAACGCTTCGTGGAACGTCCGCTCGTCGCGAGCGGTGAATACCGATGTATTACATCGCGCGTCGCTCCACGATGGGGCGGCTTCGAGCAACACGATGCGACCGCCGGGCGCCAGGTGCGCGCTCATGCGATCGAGCGCCATCTGCATCCGGTCCGGATCCAGGATGTGCTGAAGCACCGTCACGCACAGAATCACGTCGAACGGCTGCTCGAACGACAACTCCGCGGCGTCACATTGCAGGAACTCGCAGCGGTCGTCCACGTGCTCGGCGCGCGCGCGGCGCCTTGCCTCGGCCACCATGGCAGGGACCAAATCAGTCCCTGTGACACGTGCTCCTGATGCCGCGAGTCGACGGCTCCAGCGGCCGACACCACACCCGACGTCCAGCACCCTCACACCTGGCGCGACGCGCAGCCACCGCCTGAGCGCGCACGCTTGAACGAGATGGATGTACCCGTTGTAGAACCCCGGCATTCCGTACGAGCAGACAGCGCGCAGTCCCCAGCCGCCCCTCGCAAACCGCCGAGCGCGGGTTTCCCAATACGTATGCGCTGGCGCGCCGCGAGCGCTCACCTGCATCGAGTCGGCCGACTCCATGTCGACGATGCGTGGTGTCACGGTCCCACCGGCTGATAGTGGTCTCGGTAGACGCGGCGCCCCCACCATCGGAGCGAGAACCAATTCAGATACCCCACCGTGGCGGGAACGATCTGTGCGACGCCGTAAAAGATGTAGAACGGAAGGATCGGCAGAACGTGGCGGCGGTCACCGCGTGGAGTGACCAGCGGCATCACCGCCATGATCAGAAAGGTGTACTTCAGATACATCGCCGCGATATATGTCTCGTTGGTGAAGATCGTGTCGGGAATCAGCTGAAGCCCGGCCAGGTTGTCGGCGGCGTTGAGAGCGCTCGCGATCAAGATCGACAAACCGGCCAGCTTCAGCGGATGAAGCAGGAGTCCCAGGACGCCTGTGTACACGACGTACTGATAGGTGAAAATGAATCCCTTGCCCGTATTGCTGAGCAATTCGCGCCAGTGTTCGGAGTACACCTTGATTAGGCCGAAGCTCCAGCCGACGCGCTGGGAGAACAACTGCTGCACCGTCGCCATGCCATCGGTCTCAATCACGAGTCGCCCGTCGTAGTAGATCTGTTCTCCTTCGATCAGCAGCAAGAGGGCGTTTTCGAGATCCTCGGCGTAGACCGACAGACTGTGCCGATCGAGGGCGCGTTGGAGCGCGTCGCGCCTGTACAGAGCGATGCCCGAGGTCGTACTCTGATCGCCCAACGCCTTGCGGCCGAGCGTGAAAGAAAGGCAGTACTCCAGCTGCTGAAATCGTGAGAGTGCGCCGGCGTGTCGAATCGAGATCCGTGGACACGCAGCGCCCATTCCACTCCGCTGGAACTCGAAGAGGATTTTCTCGAACTCGGTAATCGAGTTGAGAATGCGGATGTCGGGATCGATCACCATCACGGACTCGATTGAAGGCGGAAGAGCGGCCACCAACGCCTTCACCGCGCCCGGCTTCTTCCGGTTATGCACGCCCTGCACGCAGTGAACGCCGGAGTCCTGAAGCCGTTGCCATGTGTCGTCGGTCGACGCATCGTCGATCACCCAGAGCCGGTGGCGAAACGGCGCCATGTTTTCCAGGAATCGATTGAGACTCGGGCCGTCGACGTTGCGGACGGACACGACGATTGCGTACGGACGGAGATGCACTTGCGCCTCGTACGGAGTGAAATTGCCGATTTCGAGCGGAATCGATGTCGGTGCGGGGAGGCCGGCCGGTCCGGAGAGGGTGTGCTCGTGCCGGAGATACAGCCGAATCAGCACATCAATCAGATCGATGAAGAACGTCAGCGTCGCAAGTACGTAAACGCCTGGATCGAAATGCGGCCGCATCGGTTACACGTGTTGTTCATCCGGCATCAGCGTCACGAGGGTCGCAGCGGTCTCAGGCACTCGCTGAACGAGCGCCTGCGCGACGGCCTCCTGCGACGGAACGCGGCAGCCTCGTCGTTCCAACACGGGCGCGGCGCTCAGAATCCACAGGAGTGATCGAACACGGGATGGCAAATGGGGCACGACCTCCGTGAATCGGCCGAGCCAATCTTCATAAGCGGCTTCGATGCGCAGGATGGCGTCGCGTACAGCCGGATCCAGCGGCAGAATCTTGACCGCCTGCTCCCAGCGAACTGGTGTGCCGGCGACGGAACGTGTCGTCGAAATCGTCGACGTGCGGAGCGCAGGATCACTGGCCATGGCCGCACCGGAAAACGGAATGACGTACGGATACAACCCGACTTCACATCCCGCCACGGTCCACTTGAACGCCTGACGCACGTTCTCGGCGACGTCCGCCAGCTCGCAGTGAGGCGAGCTGAGAATCATGTCCAGAAACGGCGTGATGCCGAGGCTCAGCGCGTTCTCGAGGACGGGTTCGATGAACGGATAGATCTGCGCCTTGTTGAATTCGCGGAGGATGTCGAGCGAAAAGCTCTCGACGCCGAAGCCGAGCACGCGAAAGCCGGCCCGACGCATCGCGGCGAGACAACTCGGGGACATCGCGTCGATTCGGTTGGTGCTGATGAACCGAAGATCGTCCGGGATGCGCCCGCACTCCTTCGCCTCGACGATGGCGTGGCACAGCGGCAGAATGCGATCGTCGTTTCGGAAGACGAAGATGTCATCCTGGAAGATGACGGTGCGCACGCCCGGCTGCGCGGCGACGATGCGCGCGATCATCGACACGCACTCGGCGGCGTCCAGCCTCGCGATCTTCGCCGTGCTGCCCTGCGCGGCGTTCAGGAAGTTGGTCGAAGAACAGAACGTGCACCGCATCGGGCAGTAGTTCAGCGTAATCAATCGCACCGAGCGGATTTCGGCGAGGCGGGCTTCCCGATCGGCCTTGTGTGGCAGCGCGCCGAGTCCGTAGCTCTCCTCCAACCGTTCCCAATACTGCGGGTACGGCATCCGCTCGTACGGAATCGCGAAGATCGAGTTCTTGAGCTCGTCGCGACCGAGCGCCGCGGCCGATGATCTCCGCACGCTGCCGTCGGCATCGCGCCACACCGTTCCACGGATGTTCTCCAGCCCGGTGCGCGCCCTGAGCCGGTTCACGATTTCGAGCAGTGGTTCTTCGCCTTCGCCCAATACGACGAGATCGAACGGCGCGAGGCGCAGCATGGTTTCCGGTTCGAAGGTTGCCTCCATGCCGCCTGCGATCAGGCAGGCGTCCGGCCTCAGGCGCTTCGCAAGGTGCGCCAGCGCGAGGTCGTACCGCAGCGTCATTCCCGTCGTCGACACGCCGATCACATCCCAGCGATGGCGCTCGATGAGCGAGGAGAGCAGGTATTCGGGCGATTCCGAGCAGCAATTCGGATCGAAGACTTCAGCCGCAATACCGTGCTGCTGCAGGACGCCGGCAAGCCGCCATACGCCGAGCGGCGGCGCGAGAAACGTGTATTCGCCCCCGTGCGGATCGTACGGACCGATGAGCAGAACGCGAATGTCCCCGCTCGTCGAGCCAGTTCGAAGCGACGCTAAAGGAATCATTGAGTCGGCCCTGTCGGCCATGTCCGCTGGAGTCTCAGCACTACAATTCGGTCTATCGGCCGAGTTTTTCGCGGGCGGTAGCCTGTGCGACTTTGACACTCAGCTGTGCCACTTCGGCACACGAACGAGCGGTCTGCGGAGGGATAGAGAGATATTACGAGATTGGGATAATACGAAATCGGAGAGGGTCGCGCGGACGGTCGTTAGCGCGAGGCGTTGCGCGGGTCGGCGTCCATTTCGCTCAGCAGCTGCTCCGCCTCCTTGCGCGCAGAAAACGAATCTTTCGATCCGAGCGCGCGCCGCAGCTCCTCTCGCGCTCGCGAAACCGCGCCGGTTTTCCAATACGCGTACCCGAGGTGATACCGGTACAGCGGGTTGTCGGGGCGGGCCTCCACTATTGCCGCCAGTAGTGGAAGCGCTTCTCCGTACTCTTCACGACGCACGTGAGTCCAGCCGAGCGTGTCCTTCGCTTCAGGCACATTGTGCAGCTCGTCCTTCGCGACGAGCGCCCATCTGAGCGCATCGTCGAGGCGTCCCTGCTCCTGATAGAGCCACGCCAGGTTGTTCGCGGCGACGCCAGCGCGAGGGTTGGTTTCGAGCGCGTGCTCGAACGCCCGCTGCGCCTCGTCGCGACGGTGCTGTGCTTCCAGAATCATGCCCACCATCGTGCCCGCGCCGGCTTTCTTGTCGTCGCGCGCGATCCGCTCGAACTGTTCGCGCGCCTCGTCGAGCCGGCCGGTCGCGAGGTACAGACGGCCGAGAGCCGAGAACGCGTCGAGGTTCGACGAATTGTCGTGAACCAGCCGGCGGAGCGTCGTCTCCGCCTTGTCATATTGGCCAACCGCTGCGTGCGTACGCGCGGCGAGCAGCAGCAGCGCCGGATCGTCCGGCTGCCGACGCAGACGATTGTCGATTGCCGCCAACGCCGCCTGGCCGCGGCCGGCGCGCACGTCGAGCTCCGCCACCGCGGCGAGCGCGGCGATGGAGGTCGGATCGATCTCCAGAGCGGCGGACAACTCGCGTCGCGCCTGCTCGGTGCGACCCTCCGTCGCCTGGAGGCCTGCGAGCTGCACGTGCAGCCCTGCCGCCTTCGGCCAACGCGCGATTGCGGACTGAGTCTCTTCGATCGCGCGAGCACGCTGATTCGAATTCGCCAGCGCCTCGATGAGCAGCAGGCGCGCGGCGGGATCGTCGGGCCGCAGCGCCGCAGCGCGGTCGGCGGCCATCACGGCCTCGACCGCCTGTCCCTGGCGCATTCGCACGCGAGCGATGGCCAGATGCGGCGACGCATCCTTCGGATTGAGCCTCGACGCCGTCTCGAACGCGCGGAGGGCCCGGACATCGTCACGCAAGGCTGCGTGGATCTCGCCTTCGACCAGTGCAGCTTCTGCACGCTTCGGATCCGCCGCCGCGGCCGCCTGCGCGGCGCGAAGGGCGGCGTCGAGCCGCTGCTCGGCCTGAAAGAACCGCGCCTGGAGCAGGAGAGCGGGAACGCTGAGCGGATTCCGTTCCAGCATCGCGCGAAGCGTCGCGTGCGCGGCATCGCGCCGATCGCCCCGCGCGTACTGCACGGCTGCGAGCCGCACGCTGGCGCCGTCGCGGGTTGGCTCGCGGGCGATCAAGTCATCTAGTGCCTGCTCGGCGTCAGCCAGTCGGTTCATAGCGACGAGATAATCGACCAGCGCAAAGGGCAGTCCTTGCGGACTCGCAGCGACGACTCGCCACAGCGGTTCGGCGTCGGCGGGACGCCCGGTGGCCATGAAGAACAATGCCAGCGCCTGATTCGCGGCGACGTGCTGCGGACCGAGCGCGACCGCTTTTCGAAATGCCGTTTCCGCATCGGCGGTTCTGCCGGCAGCCCAGTGAAAGCTTCCGACGGCGACGAGAGGCTCGGGCGCCTCCGGCGCCAGCCGCACGGCTTCACGCAGCTCCTTCTCGCTGCGCGCCGCGTCGTGCAGCCCTGCGAGCGCCTGGGCCAGCACGAGATGAGCATTCGCGTCCGCGCGGTCCGACTCGACAGCCGCCACGGCGCGATCGCGTGCGTCTTCGTACCGGCCGGCGAGCAGATAGAGCGAAGCTGCGCGGATTTGAGCGGCCGGATCGTCCGGTTTCAGTTCCGCCACACGAAGGATGGCGCCGGCGGCGGTTTGCGGATCCTGCGCGCGGGCGGCCGCATCGGCGAGCTTTTCGTGCGCTTCGGCCGAGGTCGGCGTGACCTTGATCGCGTTGCGGTACTCGACCGACGCCTCGCGATATTTGCCGGCGCGCGCGAACGCGTCGCCGCTCGCGATGTACTCGCGGGTACGCGTGGCCGGGTCGCGTGAGCACGCGGCGAACGTCACAAGCGAGGCCGCAATCAAGCCGCACGTCGTTCGATACATCACATCACCTCGGGGTGCGGTAGAGCAGGGAATGACTGACGCGAACGAAATCGAGGCCATCTGGCTGCGGGAGCGGGAGCGACGGCATCTATAAAAGTGGTAAATCCGGTTCTCTTGTTGGCGATCGCCGCTACACGTTGCTTCAGCACGCCGCGTGCACTTCGGTGAGCGGCGCGAGAATACAAGCGGAGGGCCAAAGCTCTCGTTCGTCATGTTCGAGTTGATGACCTACATCCGGATTCGTACGAGACGCGACAGCCGCGCGAGGCCGGCCGCGTCGTTCACAGCGGCGAACGTCGTGATGTAGGGCCGGGCCGCCAGCATGCCGCTCGCCGTCGGCTCGTAGCCTGCGGTCTCGAGCAGCGGGTTCAACCACACCACCCCGGCCGATCGGCGGCGAATCTCACGCATCGCGTCGCGCAGCACGTCGGGTTGTCCGACGTCGAGGCCGTCGCTGGCGATCACGACGAGCGTCTGCCGTCCGAGAAGTCGATCCCCGAACCTTCGCAGAAAATCGCGGAGGCACTCGCCGATGGCGGTGCCGCCGCCCCATGCATGCTGAAGACGATCGATGCGGACCGTGTCTCCCGCAGCCGCGCGCCGCACTTCGTCGGTGACGCGGCACAGCCCCGTCGAGAACGTGAACGCCTCTATGCGCATCGTCGCAGCGGCAATCGCGACGGCGAGCTCGAGCGCCGTCGATGCGGCGCCGCTCATCGAGCGGCTGCCGTCGACGAGCACGACGAATCGAGGCGCGCGTTTCGGACGCCGCAGCCACCGGATATTCAGCGGTTCGCCGCCACTCTGAAGGCTCACCCTCAGCGTCCGCCGCAGATCGAAACGCTGCCCCTTCGTCGAAGGACGCCAGCTGCGGGACAAGCCGACGTGGAGGCGGCGAACGAGCGAGCGCGCCGCATCGCACCACTCGGGATCCGCACGACGAATCTCGGGCCCGCCGACCTCGCCCTCCGCGTCGTACGGACTGTAGCTGGCGCGAGCCAGCGACACGCGTGCCGCGTCGGTGACCTCGCTCGGTGGCGCCGGTACGAGTTGACCGTCGACCGTGAGCCTCGATTCGTCGATCCCTCCTTCAGCTGTCGCACTCGCTCGCATGCGATCGGGAGCTGGTTCGTTTGCGTCGGCGCGATTGAGCGCGCGCGGCCGCGCGGACAGCTCGGACTGCACGACGCGCGACGGCCCCGGAAAGAAGAACGCGCTGAAGGCCGCGTCGAAACACGCGGCGTCCTCGCGCGTTCCGCTCAGAACCGGTCGGAGCACATGGCGCACGGCGCGCTCGTCGGCGAGATCGGCGATCTCGAGCGCGCGCGCGGCGTCGTGCGCCTCGCGCGGCCCGATGGCGAAGCCGTGGTCGTCGCGCAGGAACGCGCAGAACGCGATCAGATTTTCAGGAAGACTCCGGAACGGATACATCAGCCGCGCGGCGCCGACACCGACCCGAATCCGAAATCGGTCTCGAGACCGTAGCCTCCGGGCTCGGTGCGCGACGAGGTGTCGAACAGAATCGGTGCTACTACGTCACGATGAGCGTCGAGGACGGCACGGTCCTTGTGGACCTTGAGCACGCAGCCGATCGTCTGTTCGAGCGTCTTCGCGTCGAGGTGATCGCGGTGCAGGCTCATGAGCGCCAGCGCCCAGTCCAGGCTCTCGGCGACGCCGGGCGCCTTCTGAAGCGACAGGCCGCGCAGCGCGTGCATCAGCCGCGCGATCTGCAGAGCGAGCCGCTCGGACAGCCCGGGCACGCGTGCGTGCAGGATGTCGATTTCCTGCTCGAGCGAGGGGTAGGGCAGCCACACGAACAAACACCGGCGGCGGAGCGCGTCCGACAACTCGCGCGTACGGTTGCTCGTGAGGATGACCGACGGCTTGTGCCGCGCTCGAATCGTGCCGAGCTCGGGGATCGTCACCTGCCACTCGGCCAGCATCTCGAGGAGGAACGCTTCGAACGCTTCGTCGGCGCGATCGACTTCGTCCACGAGCAGCACGGGGGAACGCTCTTCGGTAATCGCTTCGAGCAGCGGCCGTTTCAGCAGGAACCGCTCGCTGAAGATCTGCGCCTCGCGCTGTTCGAGGCTCGAGCCGTCGGTCTCCGTCAACCGCGCGTGCAGCATCTGCCGCGGGTAGTTCCACTCGTAGAGCGCCGACATCGCGTCGAGTCCCTCGTAGCACTGCAGCCGAATCAGCCGCGTGTGCAGCACGTCGGCGAGCACCTTCGCGCTCTCCGTTTTGCCGACGCCGGCCGGACCTTCGATGAGCAGCGGTTTCTCGAGCGCGAGCGCGAGCTGCAGCGCCGTGCCGAACGCCTCGTCGGCGATGAAGCCGCGCTCGCGGAACGCGGCGCGAATGGCGGCCGCATCCACGCGGCTCATGCCTGATCGACCATTGGTGCAGAGAGTTCCCGGCGGACGTTCGCGAACGCCTGCTCGATCAGTTTCTTGGCCTGGGCATCGAGCACGCGTCCGCCGACGGCGGCCACGGGTCCGCGCGCGATCGCCTGGCCGCTCCACTTGAGCAGCGTCGTGCCGTCGCCGGCGTCCACGACGTCGGCGCCGGCGGTCATGTCGACGGCGCTGCCGAAGCCGCCGCCGGAAATCTTCATGTCGATCCGGCGTCCCGACGCGTCCGGCAGCAGCTCGACCTTCAGCTTGAACTTGCCGCGAACCGGTCCGACCGCAACCTGCACCACGGCGTCGACGTGCGTCTGATCCTGCACGGCGACTTCTTTCACCTCGGGCATGCAGCGGCCGACCTTGCCCGGATCCGTCACGAACGCCCAGACCACGCCGGGACCGACAGCGATCTTCTCTTCGCCGCTGTACTGAAGGTTCACGCCAGTGCCGTCTTCGCTTCCGCCGCTCGGATGGCGCGCCACACCTTGTCGCGCGTGATCGGCATGTCGAGATGTCGGACGCCGAGCGGCGACAGCGCGTCGATGACCGCGTTGACGAACGCCGCAGGGCTGCCGACGTTCGGGCTCTCGCCGACCCCTTTCGCGCCAATCGGATGGTGAGGGCTCGGCGTGGTGACCTTTGCCGTCTCCCAGTGCGGCGTCTCGAGCGACGTCGGCAACAGGTAGTCGGTGAAGTTCGTGTTCAGGTTGTTGCCGTCGCTGTCGTACTGGATCTCCTGCATGAACGCGATCGCGAAGCCTTCGGTGAGGCCGCCGTGGATCTGTCCTTCGACGATGAGCGGGTTGATGATGATGCCGCAATCGTCGACGGCGAGGAACCTGCGCACCTTGACCTCGCCGGTCTCGCGATCGACGTCGACCACCGCGACGTAACAGCCGCTTGGAAACGTCATGTTCGGCGGATCGTAGTAGTACGACGCCTCGAGGCCCGGTTCGTTCTGCGACATGTTCGTGTAGGCGGCAAACGCCACTTCTTTCATCGTGACGCTTTTCGCCGGCACGCCCTTCACCTGGAACTTGTAGTCCTGCCACTCGACGTCGGCCTCGCCGACTTCGAGCAGGTGCGCCGCCACTTTCTTTGCCTTCTCGCGAACGCGGCGCGCCGCCATCGCGATCGCTCCACCGGCGACCGGCGTGCTGCGGCTCGCGTAGGTGCCGAGCCCGTACGGCGCCGTGTCGGTGTCGCCTTCCTCGACCATGATGTTCTGCGGATCGAGGCCGAGCTCCTCGGCCACGATCTGCGCCCACGTCGTCTCGTGTCCCTGGCCCTGCGATTTGGTTCCGGTGCGGACGATGCCGGCGCCGGTCGGGTGAATCCGGATCTCGGCGCTGTCGAACATCTTGATCCCGAGGATGTCGAAATGCTTCGAGGGACCGGCGCCCACGACCTCGGTGAACGTCGAGAAGCCGATCCCCATCAGCTCGCCGCGAAGACGCTTTGCGGTCTGCTCCTTCAGCAGTTCCTTGTAGCCAATCTTCTCGAGCGCGACGTCGAGCGCCTTCTGATAGTCGCCGCTGTCGTACGTGAAGCCGAGGCGCGATTGATACGGGAATTGATCCTTCCGCACGAAGTTCTTGCGGCGCACTTCCACCGGATCCATGCGGAGCTCGTCGGCCAGGATGTCCATCGCGCGCTCGATCGCGTAGCTCGCCTCGGTGACGCGGAACGAGCAGCGGTACGCGATGCCGCCCGGCGCCTTGTTGGTGAAATAGGCATCGACTTCGGCGTGCGCCGCCGGCACGTCGTAGCTGCCGGTGACGATGCCGAACATGCCCGCCGGATACTTCGTCGGATCCGCCGCCGCATCGAACGCCCCATGATCGGCCGTCGTCGCCACGTGCAGCGCCGTCATCCGACCGTCGTCGGTCGCGCCGATCTCGACGTCCATGTGGTAATCGCGAGCGAAGCCGGTGCTCGTCAGGTTCTCCGTGCGGCTCTCGATCCATTTCACCGGGCGTCCCAGCTTCAGTGCGCCGACGATAGCGCAGACGTATCCGGGATAGACCGGCACCTTGTTGCCGAATCCGCCGCCGATGTCGGGCGAGATGACGTGGATCTTGTCCTCGGCGATTCCGGTGACGATCGCGAGCGCGGTGCGGTAGACGTGCGGCGCCTGCGACGTCACGTAGAACTGCAGGCGGCCCATCGCGTCGAACTGGGCGACGCAGCCGCACGGCTCGAGCGGCGCCGGATGGCAGCGCTGGAACCAGATGCGCTGCGAGATTCGCCGCGGGCTCGTTCGGAGCGCACGCGCGGTCGCGTCCTTGTCGCCGACCTCCCAGTGATAGATGTGGTTGGTCTTCTTCTCGCGGTCCGGACGGAGGATCACCTGATCGGTCCTGGCCGCGAACGGATCGGTGACGACCGGCAGCGGCGCGTACTCGACGTGCACCGCCTCGGCGCCATCGGCCGCCGCACCCCGCGACTCGGCGAACACGGCGGCGACTTCCTGATACTGGAAGAGCACCTTGCCGATTGCGAGCACCATCTGCTTGTCGAAGCCGTGGAAGGTCGGCAGCCATCCGAGACCCGCGGCCTCGAGATCCTTTCCGGTGATGACGGCCCTGACGCCCGGAACCCGCATCGCCTCGCTGATGTCGATCGATGTGATTCCGGCGTGAGGATACGGGCTGCGAACGATGGCGAGGTGAAGCATGCCCGGCAACGAGATGTCGTCGACGTACCGTCCCTTGCCCTGGATGAAGCGCGGGTCTTCCTTTCGCTTCATCGCGACGCCGAGAGAGCCTCCGGGTTTCGGTTCAGTGCTCATGAGTGTCCCTCGCGTGCCGCGTCATGCTGTCGCGGCAGACGGATGGCCCAGCGTGCCGGCGGCCTGCTGAACCGACTTGACGATGTTCTGATATCCGGTGCAGCGGCACAGATTGCCGGCAAGACCTTCGCGGATGTCGGCGTCGGTGGGCGCGGGATTGTGCTTCAGCAGCGCGTACGCCGTCAGCAGCATGCCCGGCGTGCAGTAGCCGCACTGCAATCCGTGCTGATCCCAGAACGCCTGCTGGAGCGGATGCAGCGTGCCGCCGTCGGCAAGTCCTTCGACGGTGCGGATCTCCCGTCCGTCGGCCTGCACGGCGAACATCGTGCACGATTTCACCGCGCGGTCGCCGTCGACGACGACGACGCAGCAGCCGCAGCTCGAGGTGTCGCAGCCGACGTGCGTGCCGGTCTGGCCGCAGTCGTCGCGCAGGAAGTGCACGAGCAGCGTGCGCGGCTCGACGTCGCGTTCGTAAGCGGCGCCGTTGATCGTGACGTGGATCTTCATGCCCGCGCTCCGAGGCGCGCCAGCGCCTGACGAAGGCCGCGCGCGACGAGCACGCCGGCCAGATGTTTCTTGTAATCGACGCCGCCGCGCAGATCCGCCTGCGGCGCGCTCCTGCGCGACGCCGCGTCGGCGGCCGCGCGGATCGTCTCGTCGCGCGGCTCCCGTCCGACCAGCAGCCGCTCCGCTTCGTCGACGCGGAGCGCGCACGGCCCCGCCGCCGACAACGCGATGCCCGCGGCGCGCACGGTTCCGTCCGCGTTCAGCGAGATCTGCACCGCAGCCGCCGCCGTCGCGAAGTCGCCGACCTTCCGCTCGATCTTCTGGTACGAGCCCGCGGTGCGATCGTCGGGCTTCGGAAACCGCGCGGCCACCGCCATCTCGCCCTCGCCGACGGCGGTCGTGAAGCTGTCGACGAGGAACTCGTCGATCGGAACCGTGCGTGCACCGGCCTTGCCGCGCACGACGACTTCGGCGCGCGAAGCGAGCGCCGCAGTCGTCCAATCGCCGGACGGATCGTTGTGGCACAGGCTGCCGACAACCGTGCCCATCTGACGGACCACCGGATCGGCGACCACGCGCGACACATCGTGGATCAGGCTCCAGCGGCGATCGCCGATCCAGCCCGCGCGCTCGACGTCGCTGTCGCGCGAGGTGGCGCCGATCTCCAGCACGCCGTCGCTCGCGCGCAGGTAGCTCAGATCGCGGACGGAGTTGATGTCGACGAGGACGGCCGGCCGCGCGAGCCGGAAGCGCATCGCGGGAATGAGGCTCTGCCCGCCGGCCAGCACGCGCGCGTCGCCGCCGTGCTGCTGCAGATGCGCGATCGCTTCGTCGATGGAGTGGGCCCGAACGTACTCGAAGGCTGCGGGAATCACGCGGACCTCCTGCCCTGAGACCGTTGGTTGGAAGGCGTGATTCTACGCCAACACGAAAAACTTGGGTGTGCTTCTCAACGTCTGGCTACGCTTAAGGCGATGACCCACGTCGCCGCCGTCGTGCTCGCCGCTGGGGCGTCGACCCGGATGGGGACGCAGAAGCTCCTGTTGCCCCTCGACGACGAGCCGCTGGTGCGCCGGACGGTGCGCCAGGTCTGCGAGGCGGGCTTCGACGAGGTGCTCGTGGTCATCGGACACGAACACGGCAAAGTATTGGCCGCGCTCGACGGGCTGCCGATCCGCCACGCGGTGAACCCGGAGTACGCGACGGGAATGGGCAGCTCGTTTCGGACGGCGATCGAGCACCTGACCGACACCGACGCCGCGATGTTCGCTCTGGCGGACCAGCCGTTCGTCACGGCGTGCGACTATCGCGCGCTCCTCGATGCTTACGTCGGCCGGCGGCCGGCGATCGTCAGCGTGCGGTACGGCGATGTGATCGCTCCGCCGCACTTGTTCACCCGCGCGCTGTACTCTGAGCTCGCCGTCCTCCAGCACGGCGCGCGATCGGTCCTCCGGCGGCACGCCGGCGAGATGCTCGAGCTCGAGTTTCCACGCGAGCTCCTCGAGGACATCGACACGCCGGATGATTACGAACGCGCGAAGCGCCTTTTGAAGAGGTGATAGGACGCCATGCAATCACCGTTGCGATTGCGCGGGACGCTCTCGGTGCTCATGCTCGGATTCGGCGCGACGATTTCGTGTTCCGATCGACCGGCGCAGCCTCCACCGTCCGGTGCGGGCCCGGGCGACGCGGCGTTCACCGAGCTCGCGCGGCAGATTCTGGACGATCACCACAAGCGCCATCCGAGCGCGGCGACCGACCTCGGCCTCCACCAATACGATGCCGAGCTCGAAGATGCGTCGGAAGCCGCGATCCACGCCGAATCGCAGGCGCTGCAACAGTTCCGCACGAAGCTCGCGGCGATCGATGCCGCGACGCTGACCACCGACAGACAGCTCGATCGCGAGCAGCTGCAGCGCGCGCTCGACGCCGGCGTGCTCGCGCTCGACCGCATCCGGCAATGGGCGAAGGATCCCGATTCGTACAGCGGCGCGATCACCAACTCGGCGTACGTGATCATGAAGCGCAATTACGCGCCCGCGTCGGAGCGCCTCACCGCCCTGATTGCGCGCGAGAAGAAGATGCCGGGTGTGCTCCTCGAGGCGCGCAAAAATCTCGGGTCGCCGCCGGGGATCTACACCGAGATCGCGATCGAGCAGATCGACGGCAACATCAGGTTCTTCAAGAACGATCTGCCGGCCGCGTTCACCGAGGTCAGTGACAAGGCGCTCCTCGATGCCTTCCGAAAGAGCAACGACGATGTGATCGGCGCGCTCGGTGACTACAAAACGTATCTCCAGAAGACGCTGCTGGCGAAGTCGACCGGCAGCTTCGCATACGGAGACGAGGTGTACCGGCTCGCGCTCGCCGACTACGAGATGATCGATATGTCGCCGGCCGATCTCCTCTCGACCGCCGAAGCGGATCGCCGGAAGAACGAGGCGGCGTTCCAGGCGACGGCCAGGCAAATCGATGCGAACAAGAGTGCCGACCAGGTGCTCGCCGCGATGCAGGCCGACCATCCACCCGCCGACAGGCTGCTCCAGGCCACGCAGGACACGCTCGATTCGATCCGCCAGTTCATCGTCGATCATCACATCATCACGATTCCGCCGTCCGATCCCGCGAAGGTGAAGGAGACGCCGCCGTTCATGCGGTCGACGACGTCGGCGTCGATGGACACGCCCGGACCGTTCGAGCGCGCGAAGCTGGTCGCGTACTACAACATGACGCTGCCCGACCCGCGCTGGTCCGCCGCCGAGCGCGCCGATTTCATGCGGCAGTGGTATTACGCGGCGATCGCCAACACGTCGGTTCACGAGGTGTATCCCGGCCACTACACTCAGTTTCTGTATGCGAAGGACTTCCCGTCGGACGTCCGCAAGGTCTACGGCGCTGCTTCGAACGCAGAAGGGTGGGCGCATTACGCCGAGCAGATGATGCTCGACGAAGGATTTCACGCCGGCGAGCCGAAGTATCGGCTCGCCCAACTCCAGGACGCGCTCCTCCGCGACGTTCGATTCATCGTCGGCATCAAGATGCACGTGCAGGGGATGGACGTGGAGGAGGCGACGAAGCTCTTCGAGACCGCCGGCCATCAACCGCATCCTGTCGCGGTGTCGGAAGCGAAGCGCGGCACGTCCGATGCGTTATACGGCTACTACACGATGGGCAAGCTGATGATCCTGAAGCTGCGCGAGGACTACAAGGCGAAGAAGGGGAGCGGCTACAGCCTCCGCGGTTTCCACGACGCGTTCATCCGCATCGGTCCGCTGCCGCTGCCGCTCATTCGCCGCGCCATGCTGGGCGATGTCGGCCAGCTGTTCTGAGTGGTTTCGCGATCTACTTGCGGGGCGGCGTGCATCGGGCCGGGCTGTCGGCCGGCCCCTTGTCGCGGTACACCTCGTGGCAGTTCGAACACGCATCGGCGAGCGTGTTGGTGGCGTCCGACACCTTCTCCTGGTTCTTCGTTCGCGCCGCTTCGAGCACGGCGAGGCCCGCGGCGCGCATCTCGCGCGCGAACTTCTGAAAGTCCGCCTGCTGCAGCGGCACCGGCTTGCCGTTCTGACACGAGCGTCCCGGCTTCAGGATGAGATCGACGCCGTCGGTCAGCGCGACGGCGGCGTTTTCGACCGCTTCCCATCCGGAGTACGTGTTGGCGTACGTCTCTGACGCGGAACGTCCGATCTCGGTCGGCGCTTTCTTCGGCGCCGCAGGATCGGTCTGCTGGACGTCGAAGATCACGTTCGAATTCGGAAAATAGATCCCGCGCATCACCTGCGCGAGCGTGCCCGCCGGACGCGTCGCGGCTGCGGGGGCAGGTTTGGGTGACGGCGCCTGCGCGGCCATGGCAGTCGCGAGCAGCAGGACCGTCATGAATCCGACAACGCTTCGCATCATCCTCATCATCCTCCCGCGGACGCGCGCGGAAACGGTTTTACTTCTTCGCGGCCGCCTGCGCCCGGATCGCCTCTTCCTGACGTCGCAGCTCCGGCGTGAATTCGTCTCCGAAATCCGCCGCCTCGAATACCTGCCGGATCTCGACTTCGGTCCCGCCGTCGAACGGCGCCCGCTTCAGCCACTCGACCGCTTCGTCCATGGACTTGGCCTGCCATAGCCAGTACCCGGCGATGAGCTCCTTCGTTTCGGCGAACGGGCCGTCGATGACCGTCCTCTGCGTTCCGGAGAACTTCACCCGTTTTCCTTTCGAGGTCGGGTGCAGCCCCTCGCCGGCCAGGAACACGCCGGCCTTCGAGAGCTGTTCATTGTACTTGCCCATTTCGGTCAGAAGCTTTCGATCCGGCATGACGCCCGCTTCCGATTCCTTGCTCGCTTTGACGATGACCATGAATCTCATGTCTCTCTCCTCTGTTTGACCCTTCATGGCTCTTGTCGAACGGGCAGGCGCGCGATCGACAGGTCCTGGCAGCGCGAGTCCGCACGTCCGTGGCAGCGCGAGGCCGCACGTCCGTGGTACCGCGAGGCCGCACGTCCGTGGTACCGCGAGGCCGCACGTCCGTGGTAGCGCGAGGCTTTCAGCCGAGCGGTCTACATCGACCTGATCAATGGCGCCGCGCGGCGTCGACGGTGCGCGTCGGATCGGCGCCGGTCCACGTGACATCGGCCGTCGGCCCGTAAATGGCCGGCACCGGGCGGTCGAGCAAACGCAGATAGACCGTCAGCTGCGTGCGGTGATGAGCGCTGTGCAGGACTCGTCTCCAGAAGACCCAGATGCGCGTGCGCTCGACGTCGAAGAACGGCACGGCCGCTTCCCACCATGACTGCGGTTCGCGCGCCAGGCGCGGCAGGCGTGCGCGCGCGAGCTCGGCCAGCCGCACGACGGACGCGTTCACTGTAAGGGGCGAGGGCACGAGCGAAGCCGCGTCGGGTTCGGGCAGGCCGAGGAACTCGCCGAAGAAGCGCCGGCCCGACAGCAGCTCGTGCCTGAACACGTCGGCGACCGTCATCGATTTCGGATGTGGCCGGTACCCGATCACGCCGTCGTCGAATCCGCGCCAGACGGAGGCGACCTTGTTGATCTCGCTCGCGTACACGTCGAGCAGGTGCTGGTGGGCGGGATCGCTCGCGCGCGGGATCTCGTCGGAACCGATCGCGGTGACTTCGTACTGCGCCGGCATGACCGGCGATCTTACCGCGGACAGGGCGACGTCGGCGCGCTTGCGGGGGAGCGAGACGCAGGAAAAAATAGAATCCTTGATCAGCGTGGACGGGCCACGAGCGCCCAGAACTGTCGCTCGTTGAGCAGCGTGATGCGGTGACCCTTCTCGCGCAGCCGCTTGATCTCCATCAGCTTGCGTCCACCGTCGCGGCCTGCGGCCTGTAGCGGATTGGGGCGGCCCCGGACGACGACCGTCGTGCCGACCGACGGGCCGCCGTGGACGATGGCGCCGGCCCGGCGAGCGGCGCGAATCGCTTCGCTGCGGCGTTTGCTGAGGATGCCGGTGAACGCGAGGTGCACGCCTTTGAGCGTCCGGCGCACGCCGGCTCTGAGTGTCGCCGGCGGATTCCGCAGCGCGTTGATCATTTCGTCGGCGCTCTCGTAGCGCTTCCTGCGCTCGCCGATGCACCGATACACAATCTCCTTCAGATGATCGGTGCAGGGGAGCGCGCGAATGTCGTGCGTGCGGATCCGCGTCCGCGCGTCGCCTCTGATCAACATGCCCAGCAGCTGTCCGACCTGATAGACATCGTCGCGCGCCTGCCACTTCGGCGCCGCGCGCTCGAGAATCTCGCTGGGCGCGGTGAGCGCGTTCATCGTTCGAGCCGTGATGCCGCGCCGATCGCTCTGTTGGCGGACGATGCCGAAGTCTCCGAGCTTGAGCCGCCGGCCGTCGCAGACGAAGACGTTCAGCGGCGTGAGGTCGCGATGAAGCGTCTGGCCGCGATGAAGTTTGCCGAGCACTTCGAGCAGGCCTGAAATTTCCCGCCGCGCGAGCCGCTCCGACCATCCCTTGCCCGAGCGCGACAGGAACGCGCTCAGATCGCCGTGGCGCGCGTACTCGAGCGTCAGGCAGTACAGCACCTGGCCGCCGCGCATCAGCGGAAATCGATCGAACACGCGAATCGCCCGGGGATGGCCGTCGAGCAGCTGCCCGAAATACGCCTCCCGCAGCCAGCCATCGATGCGCGGACTGACTTTGATGCACACAATCTCTGGCACCAACGCCGAGTGCCCGAGCCGCGTCGCAAGATACACCTGACCGAACCCGCCCTCGCCGAGCAGCCGTTCGACGCGATACTGAATCTGCGTCTCGGGGCTCGTGACGATTTGCGGGGCCGCGAGCAGCGGCGACGCGCGATCGCCCGACACGGGGAGCGTTCTCGCACGGGTGGTCGCGGAGGTGGCGTACATCGACGCCCGCTATTCTAAACGCTCCGCCGCAGTACGAACACTTGCCGCCGCGCCGCGATTGACCCATGATGGCGCACGCTTCGAAGACAGGAGGTCTCATGCGGTCCTTGCACCTGCTCACCGTAGTGATCATCTCGCTGGCGGCCGCCGCGTCCGCCGCGGCGCAATCGCAGATCACGACCGCCGTCATCGACGGCACCGTCGTCGACGCCAGCGGCGCGGTTCTGCCCGGAGTCGAGGTGGAGATCCGCAACGCCGACACCAACCTGACGCGCACGCTGACGACGGATCGCGAGGGACGGTTCGTGGCGCTGCAGCTGCCGCCGGGGCGCTACACGATCACGCTGAAGCTCTCGGGCTTTGCGACCGTCGTGCAGGAAGGCGTGATTGTCACGGTCGGCGAAACGGTGCGGCTCAGTCCGACGATGAAATTGTCCGGGATCGCCGAAACCGTCACGGTGACGACGACGAGCCCCGCCGTCGAGACGACGCGCACGACGGCCGCCAGCACGCTCGACGAAACGACGATCGAGTCGACGCCGATCCTCGGGCGCAAGTTCGAGGATCTCCTCACGTTGACGCCCGGCGTGAGCATCGTGCAGGGCCCCGACGGCGACGAGATCACGTTCGCCGGCCAGCGCGGCGTCTTCAACAACATCAGCCTCGACGGCGGCGACTACACCAACGGGTTCTTCGGCGAGCAGGTCGGCGGGCAGCGCGCGGCGATCGACATCACGCTCGAGGCGGTCAAGCAGTTTCAGGTGATCGCCACCGGCGCCAGCGCCGAGTTCGGCCATACCGCCGGAGGCGTCGTCAACGTCATCACCAAGTCGGGCACGAATCAGATCACCGGCTCGCTGTTCCATTACCAGCGCGTCGAAGGGCTCACGTCGAATACGTCGGACGGCAAGCCGCTCGACGACTTTCACCGCGAGCAGTTCGGCGGCACGATCGGCGGCCCGATCGTCAGGGACAAGGCCTTCTACTTCCTCGCGCTCGAAGGCGTCCGCGAGAATCTTCTGCGTCCGAACCTGTCGGAGGCGATTGGAGCGCCCTGTCCGGTGAGCGCGCCGACGCTCGCGGCCAACGAGGCGTTGATCGCCGCCAGCGCCGACTGCCAGAGACTCGCGCTGCTCGGGTTCTTCCGCACCGGTCGAGGCCAGGACGAAGGACAGCCTGTTCAGCATTCGATCAACAACAACGCGACGCTGGCGAAGGTGGACTTCAGCCTCTCGCCGCGGAACAACCTGTCGGCGTCGTACAACTTCGATTACTCGAAGAACACGAACCAGACGTTCGACGTCGCGACGTACGGCAGCTCGGCCAACGGCATCGAAGGGCCCTCGAAGATCAACGTTCTGAACCTGAACCTGTTCAGCACCGTCACGGCAAACAAACTGAATGAGTTCCATGCGACCTACTCGCGCGAAAATCGTCCGCGGTCCGCCGTGGCTTCGTCCGTTCCAGCCGACACGGCGATGGGCTTCGCCACGACGTTCCGCTTCGGCAATCCGTTTTTCCTGGAACCGAACGTCGACGAGCTGGTCAAGCGGTTTCAAGTCAAGGACAACTTCTCGATCGTCGCCGGCAGACACACGGTCAAAACCGGCGCCGAATGGATCCACACGAACAACGCCCAGGTCTTTCGCGGCTTCTTCGAAGGGCGGTACATCTTCGACAGCGTGCCCGGCTTCCTGCGCTATGCCTCACCTGGGGCGCCCGGCGGATTCGGGCCGTTCACCGTCGGCTGCTCGAACGGCGCGTACGTCACCGCGCCGGCTGCGTGCCCGGGCAACTCGACACCGACCGGCGGACCGCTGCTGTTCTACCTTCAGAGCACCAGCCCCGATGGCATCGCGCGCGACGCGGCCGGCGCCTCGGACATCAACAATGAGGAGCTCGCGCTGTTCGTTCAGGACCGATGGCAGGCGGGCCACGGCCTGACGGTCGATTACGGTCTGCGGTGGGACGGCCAGATGATGCCGTCAACAGTCGATCCGAAGACCACGGCGTACGCTAGCTTCCTGAACGATCCGCGATTCCCCTCCGACGGCACGATTCACAATCAATGGAACCAGCTTCAGCCGCGAGGCGGATTTGCGTGGGACGTGGCCGAGGACGGCAAGTCGGTCGTCCGCGGAAGCGCCGGCATCTACTACGCGCGGCAGAACATGCTGAGCCAGGTCGGATCGGTCACCACCAACGGGATTCAGCAGAAGAGCGATTTCCGCAACACCGCGTTCACGGCGTTCGCCGACATGCCGGTGTGGCCGAATCTCCTCGCGCCGAGCGCGGTGCCCGCCGGCACGTTTCCACTCTTCACCGGCGTGCGCGTGTTCGATCGCGACTACCGCAACCCGCGCGTCTACAGCGTCAACGTCGGCTTCGACCGTGAGCTCGCGTCGAGCGTGGCGGCCTACGTCGACGTCACCGTCGCGAAAGGGGTGCACCTCACGCGCTTCCTCAATTACAACGTCCACGGAACGGCAGCCGCGTCCGTGCAGCCGCCGACGCGCGACACCACGACCTACACCGGCGGCAATCCGTTCGAGCCGCAGTTGAGCGACGTGTTCGTGACGAACAGCCGCGGGCACGGCCTCTACCGCGGCGCCACATTCGGCGTGCGGAAACGTTTCTCGCAGCGGTATCAGCTCGAAGCGAACTACGTCCTGTCGAAGGACGAAGACGACGACTCGAACGAGCGCGATCCGTTCACCGATCGCTCGTTCAACTTCTACGATTTGAGCCTCGACTACGGGCCGTCGGATCGCGACATCCGCCACAAATTCAACTTCTTCACCTATGCGGAGCTGCCGCAGCGCTTCCTGATCAACGTGCGCATGCAGGGTCGCACCGCGCAGCCGATCACCACGTCGCCGCGCGTGTTGAACGGCACCGATCGCGGCCGCAACTGGGATCGCAAGGACAACCAGTACTTCTCGCTCGACTGGCGCCTCCAGCGGCCGATCCGCGTCGGCATGCGCGTCGACATCATCCCGAGCGTCGAGATGTTCAACACCCTCAACAACGCCAACAACGTGAATCCGCTCACGACGCCGGCGCTGTTCAATTTCGACGGGTTCCTGCGACAGGGCGTCGGAGACCCGCGACAGGTCCAGGTGGCCATCAAGATGACGTTCTAGAAATCATGGGCCGCCCCACAACATTTCAGCCATTCAAACTGGCGCCGCCGTTGCAGCGATGTGACGCGGAGGCATATCCATGTCACATCACAGATGGGCTGAGACGCTGAGCATCGTGCTGCTGCTCGGCTGTGCCGTCGCGGCGCAGGGCGATCGCAGCGGGTCCACCGCGAATCCGGTAACCGTCGTCGGCTGTCTGCAGAGGATCGGCCAGTCGGGCACGCTCGGCACGACGGCGTCGGGCACCGCGGCGCGGCCCGAGGAAGCAGGCAAGCTCGCGAACAGCCAGGAGCCGGCGCCCGGGTACATGCTGGCGCAGGCGACCGACGCGAGCACGAGCCTCGCGAAGGATGCCAGGCCGACGACTTACGTGCTCGTCGGCGACGCCGCCAAGCTCGACGCGCACCTCGGCGAGCGCGTGCGCGTGCAGGGTACGATGACGCTCGACGGCCGCGGCGCGGACACCGGCGTTCCGGAAGTCGCCGGTACGACCGGCGGAAGCCACGATCTGAAGTCGAGCGCGAAGCGGCTGCGGGTTGCGGCGATCGAAACCGTCGCCCAGAAGTGCAGCGCGAAGTAGCGGGCTGGTCGCCACTAATGAGTCTTGGCTGCTGACGACGCGTACGAGCGAACGACTCTCCCCGGCTTCGCGCCGGTGTGCTCGCCTCTGTCGATGACGATCGTGCCGTTCACGATCACGTACTGAACACCCTTCGCGTACGACTTCGGCTTCTCGAACGAGTTCGTCTCGCCGACCACGGCGGGGTCGAACACCGCGACGTCGGCGGCAAGTCCCTCGCGCAGCTGGCCGCGATCGCGCAGACCGAGAATCTGCGCCGGCAGCGACGTCATCCTGCGAACGGCGTCCTCGAGCGTCAGCACGCGCTGATCGCGGACGTAGTAGCCGAGCACGCGGACGTTGGTGCTGTAGTTGCGCGGGTGCGGCACGCCGGGCGCGTCGAGATTGATGGCCGACCCGTCGCTCGCGATGGCCACCCACGGCTGCCGCATCACGAGCCGCACATCGTCTTCCGACATCGTGTGGAACATGCCGCTGATGCGGCCGCCGTCCTCGGCCATCAGCGTGAGGCACGTGTCGGCCGGATCCGCGTCGCCGCGCTGCTTCGCGATCTCGGAGACGCGCATTCCCTCGTACCTGCGGTTCTTCTCGCTGCCGGCGCGGCCCATCACGATGCCTTCCCACCAGCCGTGCTCTTTCGCCCAGGCGATGAAATCCTTGTCGGTCTTGATCCGCTCGCGGACCGCCGGATCGCGGAGCCGCTCGGCGAACTTCGCCGGACCGCCCTCGCGCGCCCAGACGGGGAAGAACGCGCTCCATCCGTGGTTCATCGCGGTGTACGGATACTGATTCGCGGTGACGTCCAGCCCGCGCGACCGCGCCTCCTCGATCATCCTGACGTACTTGCCGACGGTGCCCCAGTTGTCGCGCGCGCGAATCTTCAGATGAAAGATGTGGACGGGGATCTTCGCTTCTTCGGCCACGCGGATCGCGAACTGGATTTCCTTCTCCTGCTCGAAGCCTTCGCTGCCGACGTGCGACGTGTAGTTGCCGCCGTAGGACGCGACCACCCTGGCGAGCTCGACGATTTCCGCGGGATGATCCGGTCCACCGCTCTCGAACCGCGTGACGAGCCCCCACGCGCCTTCTTCCATCGATCGCGCCACGAGCTTCTTCATGCGATCGAGCTCGGCGGGCGTGGCGGGACGCGCGTCGTATCCCATGACGACGCGGCGCACCTGTTCGCTCGAGACGTGTGAGATCAGATTGATCGAGACGCCTTCCCGCTCCACGCGCTGGAAGTAGCCGGTGAACGTCGTCCAGTCCGGCGTGACCGCGCCGGCTGCCGTGACGCCGGCGTCGTTGGCGCCCTCGTCCTTCAACCCGTCGCGCGGCGCCACCGACGTGCTCTCGCCCATGACGTCGAGCGTGACGCCCTGGCGCACCTTGCTCTGAGCAGTGCCGTCGGCGAGCACTGCGATGTCGGAGTGCGTGTGCAGGTCGATGAAACCAGGCGAGACGACGAGGCCGCGCGCCTCGATCGTTCGCGCGGCGGCGGCGTTCGACACGCGTCCGACGGCCGCGATGCGCCCGTTCCGGATCGCGACGTCGCCGGCGAACCACGGGTTGCCGGAGCCGTCCACGATGTGGCCGCCGCGAATCACGATGTCGTACGAACCAGGTTGAGCCGCGGCTCCAGCGACGATGACCGCGAGCAGGACCGCGAGCGACAACAACCGACGCATCCACACCACGTTGCACCTCCGCGTTCGCGCGTGCGCGGATTATAGACGCGTTACGCGCGTCCGCTGTGCAGAGCCCGCAGGAATTGCTGCCACTGAGACACAGAGACTCGGAGCGCCTCCGTTCGGCGGCGCCGCAAAGCGGCGCATGCAGGCCCGCTACGGTACCCCAGCGCGCACAAACCGCGCGCTGGGGACCCCGCCTTGGGCCTGCCGCCGAACGGATCGGCGTTCACTCTGCGGGCTCTGCGCTTGCCGTGCCCAGGCTCGTGATATCGCAACGAGCGAAGGCTTTCTCTGCGTCTCTGTGGCTAACATCTCTGTGTTCTCGATTAACTCCGTGTCTCCGCGAGTGAGACATAATGTCCACACTCAGTCACGATGAAGATTCAAAAGTTCGGCGGGTCCTCGCTGTCGACTCCTGCGACGATACGACAGGTCGGCAACATCGTTCTCGACGCGCATCGGCGCGAGCCGGTCGTCGCCGTCGTCTCGGCGTTTCAGGGCGTCACCAATCAGCTGATCGAAGCGGCGCGGATCGCCGAGCGCGCCGACGTGAAATACCGGCGCGCGCTCAACGACATCGCGCGGCGGCACCGCGCGGCGGTCTCGCAGCTCGTCGGCACGGGACAGAACCGGACGCGCGTCCACGTCGACGCGCTGCTCGCCGAGCTGGCGAGCACCCTCGAGGGGGTCCACCTGCTGCGGCACTGTCCGCTGCGCGCGCTCGACATGACGGCGAGCTTCGGCGAGCGGTTGTCGGCGGTGATCGTCGCTGGATACCTGAACCGCCGGCATCCCGCCGCGTTCGTCGACGCGCGCGACTTCGTCGTCACCGACGATCAGTTCACGCACGCGAACGTGAACTTCAAGAAGACCAACCCGCGAGGACGCCGGCTGTTCAAACGCGTCACGAGAGCGCATGGCGACCGCGTCGTGCCCGTCGTCACAGGTTTCATCGGCGCCACCGAGGACGGGCAGACGACGACGATCGGGCGGAATGGCTCGGACTACAGCGCCGCGATTGTCGGCGCCGCGCTGGGCGCATCGGTCATCGAGATCTGGACCGACGTGGACGGCGTGCTCAGCGCCGATCCGCGCGTCGTGCCGTCGGCGTTCGTCCTGCCGCAGATGACGTACGAAGAGGCGATGGAGCTGTCGTACTTCGGCGCGAAGGTGCTCCACTCGGCGACGATCGCCCCGGCGGTCGCGAAGCGCATTCCGATTCTGATCAAGAACACGTTCAAGCCCGACGCGCCCGGCACGCTGATCTCCACTTTCGCCGACGATGACGGACGGATGGCGAAGGGGATTACGTCGGTCGGCGACCTGTCGCTGCTGACGCTCCGCGGGCCGGGGATGGTCGGCGTACCCGGCGTGGCCGAACGGCTGTTCCGCGCGCTCGCGGCGCGCCGCGTCAGCGTCGTCCTGATTTCTCAGGCGTCATCCGAGCACACGATCTGCTTCGGCGTCCGGACCGCCGACGCCGACCGCGCGGTCGCGGCGATCAACGAGGACTTCAGGTTCGAGGTGCACGAGCAGCTGATGCGCGTCGATCGGAAGGAGGATCAGGCGATCCTCGCCGTCGTCGGCGAAGGGATGAAAGGGCGGCCCGGCGTCGCCGGAAAGGTGTTCGACTCGCTCGGACGCCAGAACATCAACATCAGCGCGATCGCACAGGGGGCGTCGGAGCGGAACATCTCCTGCGTCATCGACGCGCCGCAGCAGGGGCGTGCGCTGAACGCGATTCATCAGGCCTTCTTCGAGACGCGGACGAAGCTCGCCCTCGCGTTCGTCGGCGTCGGCAACGTCGGCAGCGCGGTGCTGCGGCAGCTGCATCAGCAGCGCGAGTACCTGCTGTCGCGCGGCTTCGACGTCACCGTCGTCGGGCTCGCGAACAGCACGCGCTACCTCGCCGACGCAAACGGCGTGAACCTCGCGTCGTGGAAGGAGCTGCTCCGCGAGTCGTCTCACCGCATGGAGCCGACGACGCTGGCGAAGCGGATCGCCGCGATGGAGCTGACCAACGGCGCGCTCGTCGACTGCACGGTCGGCCCGGCGGTGGTCGACGCGTATCCCGCCTTCATCGACGCGAACCTGCACATCATCACGCCGAACAAGTGGGCGAACGCGCTGCCGTGGAACCGCTACACGGCGCTGATGGCGCTGCTCGAGCGGCGGAAGAAGCATTTCCTGTTCGAGGCGAACGTGGGCGCCGGTCTGCCGATCGTGTCGACGCTGCGCGACCTGATCGCGAGCGGCGACGAGATCGTCCGCATCGACGGCATCCTGTCGGGCACGCTCAGCTACCTGTTCAACACATTCGAAGGCGAGACGGCGTTCAGCACGCTGGTCGCAGAGGCGCACCGCAACGGGTTCACCGAGCCGGATCCGCGCGAGGATCTGTCGGGCAACGACGTCGCGCGCAAGCTGCTGATCCTCGCGCGGATGATCGGTCTGAAGATGGACCTGAAAGACGTGGAGGTGGACAGCCTCGTGCCGGCGCCGCTCACGCGCGGCGCGTATTCGGACCGGTTTCTCACCGCGTACGCGGCGTACGACAAGCAGATGGCGAAGCGGTTCGCCGCCGCGGCGGCGCGCGGCAACGTCCTGCGCTACGTCGGCACGCTCGAGAACGGCCGCGCGCGCGCAGGGCTGAAGGAATTCCCGCGCAACCACCCGGTCGCGTCGGCGAAGGGGAGCGACAACGTCATCGCGTTCACCACGAAGCGCTATTCACGCACGCCGCTCGTCGTGCAGGGGCCCGGCGCCGGCGCCGACGTCACCGCGATGGGGGTGTTCTCGGACATCTTGAAGCTGCTGCATTATCTGCCGCGGTAACTGGATTGAAAGGAGACGATATGACGCGCCCCGGGCGCAGAGAATTCATCGGCTTGACGGGCGCCGGCGTGGCGGGCGCAATCGCCGCGCCGTGGCTGGGCGGCGGGACGCCGGCCGCGGCGCAGACGGTCGATGCGCACGACGTGGATCTCGTGGTGCTCAACGCGACGGTTCACACCGTCGATCCCGGCGCGCCGCGGGCGGAGGCGTTCGCGGTGAAGGGCGGCCGGATCGTCGCTGTCGGGAGCAGCGCGGACATCAGGGGCCTCGTCGGCAAAGGGACACAGACGTTCGACGCGAAGCAGATGACCGTGGTGCCCGGGTTCACCGATTGCCACAATCACGCGCCGGGCAGCACGCTGCTCTACGAAGTGCTCGTCGGCAATCCGTACGAAGTCGAGTTCGTGACGATCCGCAGCATCGTCGACAAGCTCCGCGCGAGAGCGCGCGAGACGCCTGCGGGGACGTGGGTCGAAGGGTTCTTCTTCGACGACACGAAGGTGAAGGACCAGCGTCTGCTCAACGTCCACGATCTCGACGAGGTCTCGAAGGAGCACCCCGTCGTCGTGCACCATCGCGGCGGGCACACCTCGTTCTACAACAGCAAGGCGCTCGAGCTCGCGGGCGTGACGAAGAACACGAAGGATCCCGCCGGCGGCACGTTCGACCGCGACGAGATCGGCGATTTGAACGGCCGCGTCACCGACCGGGCGCGGGGCGTGTTCAACAACGTCGGCAGACGCCGGACGTTCACGCCGGAGCAGACGGCGCAACGAGACCGCGACGGGCTGGCGTACATCTCGAAGCAGTTCGTACGCTATGGCCTGACGAGCGTTCACCACGAAGGCGGCAATCTCCTCGCGCTGCAGCAGGTGCGCGAGCGCGGCGAGCTGCTGCACCGCGTGAGCTACGAGATGAGCGGCCGGGTGCTCGAAGGAATGATCACGAGCGGCATCGCGACCGGATTCGGCGACGAGTGGATCAGATTCGGCGCGACCTCCGAGCACACGGTCGACGGCTCCTTCTCCGAGCGGACGATGGCGCTGAGCACGCCGTATCCGGGCGTGACGCCGCCGTACAAAGGGAACGTCACCGAGACGCAGGACGACCTCAACGCGTGGATCGAGCGCGTGCACCGCGCCGGCATCCAGGTCAACTGCCACGCGAACGGCGACGTCGCGATCGACATGGTGCTCACCGCCGTCGAACGCGCGCAGAAGCTGTTCCCGCGACCCGACTCGCGCCCGAAGATCACGCACTGCACGATGATCAACGACGATCTGCTGCGGCGGATCAAAGCGACCGGCACGATTCCGGCGTGCTTCACCTCCTACGCGTACTACAACACCGACAAGTTCCACTTCTACGGCGAAGAGTTCATGAAGCATGCGATGGCGTTTCGCTCGTTCCTCGACGCCGGCGTGCCGGCATGCGCGGGCTCGGACTTCAGCCCCGGTCCCTTCGCGCCGCTGATGGGCATGCAGGGGATGGTGACGCGCACCGGCTGGAACGGCGAGACCTGGGGCGCCAATCAACGCGTCAGCATGGACGAAGCGCTGCGCATCAACACGCTCAACGGCGCCTACGCCTCACGCGAGGAAAAGATCAAGGGATCGATCACACCGGGCAAGCTCGCGGACTTCGTCGTGCTGGCGGAGGATCCGCACACGGTCGACCAGGCGAAGATCAAGGACATCCAGGTCGTGCGCACCGTGGTCGGCGGGTCGACGGTGTATCAGGCCTGATGATGATACGAAACCGGATAGTACGGAACCGGAGATCGCCTTTGCACGTTCTCGACCGTGCCCGGCTGCGTGACGCCCCGACCTCAGGATGGTCTATCTCCCGCGCGAACCAGCGCGTACTCGAGGCTGTCGACCAGCGCTTCGAGGCTCGCTTCGATGATGTTCTCGCTGACGCCGATCGTGCCCCACTCGGCGGCGCCGTCGGTCGACTCGATGAGCACGCGCGTCACAGCCGCGGTGCCTGACCTCGAATCGATGATGCGGACTTTGTAGTCGGTCAGCCGTACCGACTGCAGCGCCGGGTAGAACGTCACGAGCGCCGAGCGCAGCGCCGCGTCCAGCGCGTTGACCGGTCCGTCCCCGTCGGCGACGGTATGCGCCGTCCCGCCGCCCACGCTGACCTTGACCGTCGCCTCGCACACCGACGCCTTGCCGTCCGACCGCATCGACACGTGATACGCGTCGACGGTGAACGGCGGCGCCGCGTTCCTCAGCGCACGCCGGATCAGCAGCGACAGCGATCCGTCCGCGGCCTCGAACTCGTATCCCCGGTGCTCGAGCTCCTTGATCCGCTTCAGCATCGTCCTCAGGTGCGGCGTGTCGCTCGTGAGATCGATGCCGAGCTCGCGCGCCTTCATCACGATGTTGCTGCGGCCGGCGAGATCGCTGACGAGCACGTGGCGCGTGTTGCCGACGGCCGAGGGATCGATGTGCTCGTAGCTGCGGAGCACCTTCTGCACGGCGTTCACGTGCGTCCCGCCTTTGTGCGAGAACGCCGCCGCGCCGACCCAGGGGAGCCGCGGGTTGGGCCGCAGGTTCGCGGTCTCGTCGACGAACTGCGAGAGCTCGGTGAGCGTCGGCAGCGATTCCACCGGCACGCACGGCTTCTTCAGCTTGAAGTGCAGGTTCGGAATGACAGAGATCAGGTTGCAGTTGCCGGTGCGTTCGCCGAACCCGTTGATCGTCCCCTGCACGTGCGTCGCGCCGGCCTCGACCGCCGCCAGCGCGTTGGCGACGCCGAGGCCGATGTCGTCGTGCGTGTGAATCCCGACGCGCACGCGCAGCGCTTCGCAGGCGAGCCGCGTAATCGCCGCCACGTCGCCCGGCAGCGATCCGCCGTTCGTATCGCACAGCGTCACCACGTCGGCGCCCGCATCCTCGGCCGCGCGCAGCGTCGCCATCGCGTACTCGCGATCCTCCGTGAAGCCGTCGAAGCAGTGTTCGGCGTCGTAGACGACGAAGCGGCCGTGCGATTTGAGGAAGCGGACCGTGTCCGCAATCATCGCGAGATTCTCCTCGCGCGACGTCTGCAGCACTTCGCGGACGTGCAGCAGCGACGTCTTGCCGAAGATCGTCACGACCGCCGTGGCGGCGTCGATGAGCAGGCGCACCTGGTCGTCGTCTTCGGCGCGGACGCCTTTGCGCCGCGTCGATCCGAACGCCGCGAGCTTCGCGCGCGCGAACGTGCGCCGCTTCGCCTCGTCGAAGAACTCGATGTCGCGCGGATTCGATCCGGGCCATCCGCCTTCGACGTACGCGACGCCGAACGCGTCGAGCCGCTCGGCAATCCGCAGCTTGTCCGCGACGGAGAACGTGATGCCGTGTCCCTGCGTCCCGTCGCGAAGCGTGGTGTCGTAGATCTCGATCGTCGGGCTCATCTGTTACGAGCTGGTCATTATATCGGGCAGCCCGCTTGCACATGGCGACCCCCGCCGATGCGTGCTCGACTGCAGATTGCGGGGCTCGCGGCGGTTCTCGCCGCGCTCATCCATGCCGCCTGCGGCTCGACTTCCATTTCTGTTACCGCGCCCTCCACACCCAAATGCCAGGTCAGCGTCGAGAGCTCGATGGCGTCGGCGCCCGCGGCGGGCGCAACCGGTGCGCTGACAATCACGACGACGCGCGACTGCACGTGGACGGCGTCGAGCGGCGCGGCGTGGATCGCGATCACGTCGGCGAAGAGCGGTCAGGGCAGCGGGTCGGTTGACTATCGCGTCGACGCGAACGCACAGCCAGCCTCGCGCCGCGCGACCCTCGATGTGAACGGCACCCAGATCGCCGTGTCGCAAGAGGCGGCACCATGCAAATTCACTGTCTCGCCGCCGAACTCGACTGTTTCCGCAAGCGGCGGGACGGTGACGCTCAACGTCGAGACGCTCGCGGGCTGCTCGTGGACCGCCACGGTCAGCGACGCGTGGGTGCATCTGGCCGCCGGCGCGACCGGCAACGGCCCTGGCGCGATCCGCCTGTCGGTCGACGCGAACGGCGGCAGCGCGCGGACGTGCAGCGCGCGCGTGGCGGACCAGACCGTCAGCATCACGCAGGCCGAACTGCCGCCGCCGACGGCGCCTGCGCCGGCGCCAGCTCCGACTCCGACTCCAACTCCCACTCCGACGCCGACTCCTACACCGGCTCCGACGCCGACTCCGACACCCGCTCCGGCACCGATTCCGACACCGCCGGCGCCGTGTCACTTCTCGCTCGCGGCGAGCAGTCAATCGGTGCCGCCGGCCGGTGGCAGCAACACGGTGCAGGTGACCGCGGACGGTGCGAGCTGCGCGTGGACCGCGTCGTCGAACGCGTCGTGGATCACGATCGCGTCGGGCGGAACCGGATCCGGCAACGGGACGGTGTCATACACGGCGGCAGCGAATCCCGGCGCAGCCCGAAGCGGCACGCTGACGATTGCGGGCCAGACGTTGACGGTCACGCAGGCGGCGGCGCCGACGCCATGCACCTTCGCGATCTCGCCGAGCAGTCAGTCGGTCGATGCGAACGCCGGCGGCGGCTCGGTCGCTGTGACCGCCGCAGCGGGCTGTTCGTGGACTGCGTCGGCGAACGCGCCATGGATGTCGATCGCGAGCGGCGGATCCGGAAGCGGCAACGGTACCGTCGCGTTCACGGTTGCGGCGAACAGCGGCGCCGCGCGCAGCGGTACGCTGACGATCGCCGGCCAGACGTTCACCGTCTCGCAGGCCGCGCCGGTGCCGCCACCCCCGCCCCCGCCGCCGCAGTGCACATATTCGATCGCGCCGAACAGCCAGGCGGTCGACGCGGCGGGCGGCAGCGGAAGCGTGGCGGTGACAGCCGGCGCCGGCTGCGCGTGGACCGCGACGGCGAACGATGCCTGGATCACGCTGACGAATGCGAAGTCGGGGAGCGGCAACGGGACCGTCGCGTTCACGGCTGCGGCGAACAGCAGCGGCGCCGCGCGCAGCGGAACGCTGACGGTCGCCGGCCAGACGTTCACCGTGTCGCAGGCCGCAGCGCCGCCGCCGCCACCTCCGCCGCCGCCACCGCCGTGCAGCTACGCGATCGCGCCGGCCAGCCAGGCGGTCGACGCGGCGGGCGGCAGCGGAAGCGTCGGGGTGACAGCCGGCGCCGGCTGCGCATGGACCGCGACGGCGAACGATGCCTGGATCACGCTGACGAACGGGGCCTCGGGGAGCGGCAACGGGACCGTCGCGTTCACGGCTGCGGCAAACAGCGGCGCCGCGCGCAGCGGAACGCTGACGGTCGCCGGTCAGACGTTCACCGTGTCGCAGGCCGCAGCGCCGCCGCCGCCACCTCCGCCGCCGCCACCGCCGCCGTGCAGCTATTCGATTTCGCCGAACAGCCAGGCGGTCGACTCGTTGGGCGGCAGCGGAAGCGTCGCCGTGACGGCCGGCGCCGGCTGCGCATGGACTGCGACAGCGAACGATGCCTGGATCACGCTGACGAGCGGAGCGTCGGGGAGCGGCAACGGGCCAGTGACGTTCAGCGTCGCATCGAACGGCGGCGCAGCGCGCACCGGCACGCTGACGATCGCCGGCCAGGCCTTCACCGTATCGCAGGCGGCAGCGCCTCCGCCGCCACCGCCGCCGCCGCCGCCGCCGCCGCCGCCGTGCAGCTACTCCATCTCGCCCACAAGCCAGTCGGTCGGAGGCGACGGAGGCAACGGCGGCACCGTCTCGGTGACGGCCGGCGCCACCTGTTCGTGGACCGCTACATCGGCCGTCGATTGGATCTCGGTGACGAGCGGTGCATCGGGCACGGGCAACGGATCGGTGTCGTTCAGGGTCGCGTCGAATAACGGGCCGGAGCGAATTGGAACGCTCACGATCGCCGGCCAGACGTTCACGGTGACTCAGAAGAAGAAAGACTGAACCTTACTTCATCCACTCGTTCAGTTTCTGCGCGTACCAGCGGACGTCCTCCGGATAGCGGTCGGCGACGTTGCGCGTCTCACCGGGATCGGCGCGCAGATCGAAGAGCTGCGATCGTCCCGAGTCGAGCTCGCGGATGTACTTCATCGCGCCGTCGCGCAGGCCGAGCAGGCGAAGTGAGTAGTCGGCGAAGAACGTCGCCATGCGGCGGTTGTCGTCGATGGCCGACGTGCCTTGATACGAGTTCGGTGCGGCGATGCCGGCGATATCGAGGAGCGTCGGCGCGATGTCGATCGAGCTGACAACGCGATCGCTGCGCTGCCGGCGCGCGACGCGGCCAGGCACGGCGACGATGAGCGGCACGTGAACGTTCTCTTCGTACACCTGAAATGTGTGACCGTAGTTGCCCTCGTGCTGCCCGAAGGCCTCGCCGTGATCGCCGAACACGATCCACGCCGTTCGGTCGTACAGGCCGCGATCGCGGATGCCCGCCATCAGCGCGCCGAGCGCCGAGTCGCCATAGCGCAGCGCGTTCAGATACCGATCGAATTCGGTTGTGAATCGACTTCGCTCGCCTGAAAGGCTCGCGCTACGCTCGCCTGAAAGGCTCGCGCTACGCTCGCCTGAAAGGCTCGCGCTACGCTCGCCTGAAAGGCTCGCGCTACCTGACGAAAGGCTCGCGCTACCTGATTTCTGTAGCGCGAGGCTTTCAGCCGAGCGGAGCCCTTCAGCCGAGCGGAGCCCTTCAGCCAAGCGGAGCCCTTCAGCCGAGCGTGGCACCTCGTACGGGTGATGTCCCGCTATCGGCAGATACGTGACGAAGAACCGCGCGTCCGGCGGCACGCGATCGATCCATTCGAGGATCCGCGCCACTGTCGACTCCTCGTCGACGCCGAAGCTCGACTCGCGGCGGCCGCCGATGTCGCCCGCATCGGCCAGCACCTGGAATCCGCGGTTGCCGACGACGGCGTCCATCCCGAGGTATCCGAAGCGTCCCGAATGGAACAGAGCCGTGCGGTACCCATGCTCGCGCAGCGCCGACGCCAGCGATTCGCAAGGCGCGCCGGCATAAATCTCAGCTTGTGTCCCGAGCGCGGGATACGTGGAGCATAGAACCGATAAGAGTCCCTTGATGCTCTCCGGATAGACGGCGTACGCGTTCTCGAACACGACGCCGTCGCGCGCCAGCGCCGAGACGTTCGGCGTCACGTCTGGATTCATGCCGTAGATACCGAGGTACTGCGCGGCGGTCGATTCGAGGCTGACGAGCACGAGGTGTCGTCCCGCCGCGGCGCCGCGCAGCCACGTGAGGTCGTCAGAGGCGCGGCGCTGACCGCGCGGCGCGCGCCAGTTCCGGTCCACGGGCGCGGGCGCAACGCGCGGAGCGGCGGTGAGCGCGAGCGCCGTCCACGCGTTCCGCTCGAGCCCGCGCGTCGCCACGTGCGCCGATGCGATCGGTCCTGCGGCGGCGATCAGCAGCAGCGATGCGATCAGCGCAGACGCCGGCGTGCCGCGGAACACGGTCGGCGCGGCCGCACCGGCAGCGACGACCGCCATCATCCACGCGATGTTGGAAAGCGTCGCGTAGTGCCGGATCGAATCGACGAGCGGTCCGCGCGCGGCCTGCCACATCGGCCACGTCATAGGCGTGGAGAGCACGCGCGTCACCGGCACGTTGATGGCGACGTACGCGACGGCGACCGCATAGATGGCCCACATCGCCCGCGGCCGGCGAACGAGCATGCGATCGCAGAGCCCGAACACCGCAGCGACCGCGGCGTCGTGCCACAGATACGCGATCGGCGTCCACCACGACCAGTCGAGCCGATGTCCATACAGCGCTCCCACGCGTGCGAGGAGCAAGACAACGAGCACGCTCGCGGCTTTCATCGGTGGACGAGATTGATGCGCTTCAACAGCGCGAGCGACACGACGCGGCCGGCGCCGCGCCGCCGCCAGATCCAGTCGTGCACGATCGTCAGCGGCGCCGGCGGATGCGCATAGATCGCCTCGCGATCGCCGTGGAACGCAAGGGGGAACACGATCGCATCGAACGGCGCGACGCCGCCGCGGTCGTATCGACCGTGCACGAACGCGAACGTGTCATCGTCGAGAAACGCGCGTGCGACGTCGAGGTGCTCGCGGCGCTCGTCGATGATCGTGATCCTCGCCCGCGGCAGCAGCTCACGAACGATCAGCGCGGTGCGGGGAAACAATCCGCCGCCGATGATTGCCACAGCGAGATCAGCGGTCCCTGGATTCAACATGCCGCGAAACGCGCGTTCGTGCGCCCGCACCACGAACCGCTGCAGCATCCGCGAGCGCAGGACGATGCGTTCGAGGACGTTCAGCGCGGCCGGAACGAGCCCTTCGATCCATCGCAGCGGCGCCGGCCACCTGCTCGGACGCGCATCCGGCGCGCGCAGCGCAGGCAGCCGCGTCCACCCGACGCCGGGATATCGATGATGCTCGACGTGGTAGCCGTCATTGAGGCAGAGCACGTTGTAGATCCGGCCGTAATGACTCGTCGTCCCACCGGCGTGCTCGTAATGTCCATGCGCCGCGCACAGCAGCAGCCCTGCGAGGTAGCCGGGCAGGTACGCCGTGGCGAAGAACCACGGCGCGCCGACGGCGAGCGCGCTCCAGAATGCCAGCACGAAGGCGACGTGGACCGCGAGATCGACCGAGGGACGCAGCGCGTGCGGCACGCCCGCATGGTGCGCGAGGTGACGGCCGCGCCACAGCGGCAGCGGCACGCCCATCACGAGCGTCAGGCACGCGCCGGTGCAGGCGTTCGCCGCGCGGCAGCGGAAGAACGGTCGATGGATGAACGCGTGCGAAACGGTGTTGGCGGTCCACCACACACCGATCGCGATCGCGACCGCCCACGCCACGATTACCGCCTTGCCTCGGCCAGCGCGCGCACCGGCGCGTAGTCGGTGCGTCCGTCGACTTTCGTCAGCCCGGTGTTGATCGTGTACTCGTCCGGATTTGCCGGCGGATCGTTCGCCTCGCGCACGCGCGGCGTGCCGTCCCAGCGGCTGCCGAAGGCGACGATCTGTCCCGTGCCGGCCACCGCCGCGAGGTCGGCCCACTCGCGTCGTGCGGCGTCGCGCTTGGCCGGCAGTCGGTAATAGAGATAGCCGCGCGCCGCCGGGCGATAGTCGTTCGGGTTGTTGCGCTCGGCAATCGAGAAGGTGCCGAAGACCTGAATCGTGTCCGGCGCGCCGGCGTTCGGCTGCAGCACGACGCGGTCGACCCTCGCGTACACCGCGACGCGATCGCTGGCCTGCGCCAGTCGCGCAGCCGCGCCGATCGCTGCCACCAGAGCTGCTACAACGGCGATCCTGACCATGAGCGCCTCCCTGGGTGGGAGGACGGCCGCCGGGGGCGAGATGTTAACGAGCCGCGGCCGCGGCGATGATTCGTCGCTGTGCTTCGGCGAGCAGTCGGCGCATGTCGTCGTACGGCACGGCCGAGATCGCCTCATCGAACGCGAACCACCGCTTCTCGCGTCCGTCGGTCTCCGCGGTTTCGGTCACGGCGTGAATGAGGAAGTACTGGACCCGCACGAGGGCGCGGCCGTTGTGGAATTCGTTCGGCGCGCCGACCGGGCCGACGAGGCGCCCCGATACGCCCGCTTCCTCGCGCGTCTCGCGCAGCGCCGCGTCGGCTTCCGTTTCACCCGGTTCGATGTGGCCCTTGGGAAAGATCCAGATGGTGGGGTCGCGCTTCGCGCGGACGAGCAGGATCGAGATGGCGCCGTCCTTGCGGCGAAACACGATCCCGCCCGCCTGCGGGACAGGTGAGTGGCTACCGATTCTGTCCCCCGCCGGTCGTCGATGTGCGCCCCTTGCGCTCTTCGACCAGCCGCTGGAACTCGGCGTCGTCGAGATAGACGATGTCGAGCCACACCTGCAGCATGTCGTCCACGCTGCGTTCCCCGAAGCCGACCCACATGTTGGGATCCGGGTTGCGGCGATTCGCCTGGGTGTTGTCGTGCACCCCGATCAGGTGCAGCACCGTGCCCGCCGGCAGCAGCGGCGCCTCGTCGTCCGCGTACACGTAGTTGATGTGCCAGTTGAAGTCGAAGTGATCGACCGAGCTGAGGACCGTCGATCGGTTCGTCGCCGGATCGATCGCTTCCACCGTCAGGCCGCGGCCGCGCATGTGCATGTGCGGCTGGAAGGAATCGATGCGCGCGTTCTTCGGCAGCTTGAAGAAGCCGTCGGTCCGGACCATCGTGTTGGGCGGCACTTCGAGATCGTCGTTCGGGATGTTGCGGATGGCGAACGACCGCACCTGGTACTTCGGAACCACGCCCTTCGGATAGAACTTGAACGCGATCGTCGTCTTGTTGTGCTGCTCCGATCCGATCGCGAAGTAGTGCATGTCGTAGCGGAGCTTCGTCCCCTTCTTGAGCAGGCGTCCGGTGTTCTCGCCGAAGATGTCGCCGTACTTGCCGACCGCATATTCGTGGAGCTGGACGCCGCTCTCCGGCGTTCCTTCCGGCGCATCCGGCTCGATGACGTACACGACGACGTGATGGACGATCTTCGGGTTGCTCGGCTTGATCTCCATCGCCTTGATCCAGCGATCCTCGTCGAGCTTCACTTCCGCGAACTGATCGATCCACCAGTCGGGACCGTTCGCGTACATCGTGAAGTCGTTCGGCGTCGTCACCTTCAGATCCGGCTCGCCGATGAACCAGTCGGTGTCGGGCGCGAACGTCAGCGGCGTCGGCATGTCGGCGGGATTGCCCTGCGGCGCGCCGGCCTCGACCCACCGCGCGATCGTCGCGATCTCGTCGTCTCTGAGCGATCGATCGTTCTTGTAATGACGGATCCCGACGGTCTTGTCGAGATGCCACGGCGGCATGTCGCGGTTGACGACGCGCTGCTGGATCGAGCGCGCCCACGGCCGAACCTCGTCGTACGTCGTCAGCGACATCGGGACCGACGTGCCGGCATGGTGGCACGTCTGACACGCCTTCTGAAAGATCGGCGCGATGTCTTTGCTGAACGTTGGCGGAGTCGAGGCCGCCACCGTGCGCGCCGCCGGTTCACCCTTGACCGTGACCTTCACCTGCGCGTTGGTCCAGCAGCAGTGATACCCGAACTGTCCCGCCGATTCGCCCGATCCGTCATCGACGACGGCCTGCAGGATGTACTCGCCCGGTTCGGAGAACGTCGCCGTCGTCGCTGCCTTGCCGTTCACCAGCTTCGCCTGCGCCGCGCTGAACGTGACGTCGCCGGGACCGCGGTACTTCGCCCAGAGCACGGTCATGCCCGCGGGCTGTCCGCGGCGGATCGGAAGTCCGTCATCGGTTGCCGACACCGTCAGCGTGGTCGTGCCGCGCGGCGCGGCCACCGATGCCGTCGCCGGCTGCAGCTCGACGGACGGCGGCGTGTTCGAGTTGATGCGTTCGCTGTTGCCGCCGCGCGTCGCGCGGATCCGATCGATCTGCCACACGGGGTTGAGCGTGCCGGCGACGCGCAGCGTCTGCCCGTGAGACGTCAGCGTCCAGACAAGCTTGCCGTCCTTCGGAAAATCGTTCGGCACCGTCACCTTGAAGACGTCCTTGTGGCGGCGCGGTACGAAGTGCGTCGGCTGCCCGCGATCGCCGCCCGGTTCGAAGGCGTTCGCCGCGCCGGTTGGAATGTCGATCGACTCTTCCTCGTTGCGGTTCATGTAGCCGAACCACATGTTGTAGGAGCCGTCGGCGTTGATATCGAAGCCCTCGTACACGGGCGCGACGCTCTGTCCGTTCCAGTGGCGCACCTGCATCATCTGCGAGACGCTGGTGGATTGCGCGAGCAGCGAGGCGCTCGCGATTGCGATGAAGAGCCCGACGAGTCGAACAGCCTTCATATCCAGCCTCTTCTTCCTATGCGGCCAGGCCCAGAGAAAGTTTAGCCGACTGTGACGCTCTCGCGCCCATTTGTTCTCTTGTTTTCCGTCCATTCCTGCCCGTGTCGCTCGTCAACATTTCTTACTTTCTCGCGGGACCCCACCCCGCTCGCTGATGCGTTACCCGCAACGCATGGCCACCCCCGCAGAAAGCGCGTTGCGGGCGCGCATCGCCTCCAGCGACGCGTGCGCGAGCGAAGCCCCGCCCTTACCTGCCCTCTCCTGCCGTTCCCGGCTTGCCTGCTCTCTCCGGCAGCGCGAATACGTACAGCGCGTTGCCGCTCTGCGGATGGCGGACGTCTGGAGTGATCGTTCGCGGGACGTTGCGCGGGCTGCCGCCGCCCAGGCCCGACGTGACGGCGATGTACTGGCGGCCGCCGGCCGTGAACGTCACCGGCGAGCCCTGCGCCGATGTCGCGAGCCGCGTCTGCCAGAGCGTCTCGCCGGTCTTCACATCGAACGCGCGGAAGTTGCGATCGAGATCGCCGACCAGGCCGATGCCGCCGGCCGTCGTCAGCACCGACGTGAGCAGCGACGCGCGCTGCTCGCGGCTCCACACTTCCTTCATCGTCTTCACGTCGTACGCCGCGAGCTTGCCGACGTTGCCGTCGGTGCCCGGCATCTCGAAGAAGCGGCGGTCGGCGGCGGTGCCGCCCGATCCATCCTTGTAGTCGACGACGCGGCCCGACATCTCCATGCACGATTGGCTGAGCGGGATGAGGAGCAGTCCGGTCGGCGGGTGATAGCTCATCGCCTGCCAGTTGTGTCCGCCCTCGGTGCTCGGACACGACTGGATCCACTTCTGCGTCTCCTGCTCGATGATGTCGGCGCGGTACTGCGGCGCACCGCTCTTGGGATCGATCGACTCGAAGACGTTCTGGAACACCGTCTCCTTGTAGCCGATGAATTTTCCGTTCCGGCGATCCAGCTTCCACAGGATGCCGGGCTTCCCGATCGTGAAGACGACTTTCTGATCGCCGATGTCGACGAGCACGCGCTCGAACACTTCGTCGAGGTCGAGCGATTCGCCCGGCGCGTGCTGGTAATGCCACACGAGGCTGCCGTCCGACGGTTTCAGCGCGACCGTGGAGCTCGTGTAGAGCACGTTGTCGAACGCCGTCGTGCCGCGGCTCGCGCGCATCCAGGGCTTCGCCTGCGCGACGCCCCAGAAGGTGAGGTCGAGCTCAGGATCGTAGCTGCCCGCAATCCACGTTTCGCCGCCGACGCGCAGGTTGTCCGGCAGCTTGCCCCACGTGTCGCCGCCCGGCTGGCCCGTGCGCGCGACGGTGTTGAACTTCCACAGCTGCTTGCCGCTGGTCACGTCGTAGCCGCTGATATAACAGCCGTCGTTGCCGTAGCGATCGCATCCCGTGAGGCCCTGCACGACGACGCCGTGGATGACCATCGGGCCGCTCGTGGCGGTGTAGCCTTTCGACCGATCGGCAATCGGCGTCTCCCACACTTTCTTCCCAGTCCGCGCGTCGAGCGCGACGAGGCGCGCATCGTTGGTCGCGAACAACACCTTGTCCTGGTAGATCGCGATGTTGCGCATCGCGCCCATCCCGACCTGCGCGTTCGGCCCGACGTGGTTCTCCCAGATCAGCTCGCCGGTGCGCGCGTCGAGCGCCTGCAGGATGTTCGTGGTGTTGATCAAATAGATGATGCCGTTGTGCACGAGCGGCATCGGCTCGCTCGCGCCGCCGCCTTCGTTCATCGCCCACATCCACGCGAGCTGCAGATCCTTGACGTTGTCGCGGGTGATCTGCGTCAGCGGGCTGTAGCTCCAGCCCTGGTAGTTGCGCCGCGCCATCAGCCAGTCGCCGGGATCCGGATTGCGCAGCATCTCGTCGGTCACCGGAACGTAGTTCTTCACCTCGCCTTCGGCGGTGATCCCGACGATGGCGTTCGCGCCGCCGCGGCCACCGCGTCCGCCCCGGCCGCCAGCGATGTCATCGTCGACGGCGCCGCGTCCACCCGCTTGCCCTGAGCCTGTCGAAGGGCCGCGGCCTTGCGCGCCGCCGGCGCCTCCGGCAGCCCTCGAAGGCTGCGCCACGTTTCCCGGGTTGCTTATTCCCGTGGCGATCGATCCGATGGCAACACCAGTAGTCGGAGTGAAAGCCTGCGCGCCGGGCGTGGCGCCGTTCGATTGCAGGATGAATGCGGTGATCGCGAGGTACTGATCGGCAGCGAGGCTCGGCGCGTCGGGCGGCATCGTCGCGGACATGTACTCGAACAGATCGCGCGTCGATCGAGTGCGCCACGTGTTCATGAAATTTGCGCCGGCGAGCGGCGGCGCCTCGTTCCGGCCGGTCAGGTCCGGCATGTGGCAGCCGGCGCAGCTCGCCTGATACGCGGCACGTCCGGCGTCGGCTTGCGCGGCCGTGAACACAGGCGTTGGCGGTTGTTGACCGGCAAGAACAGCGCCGAGGATCAACGCAGAGCACGCAGAGAACGCGGAGGCCGCAGAGATCAGTTTTCTCTGCGTTCTTTTCGGACTCTGCGTTTCAGCCGGCGTCGTCGGGATCGCGTTCATCTCTTCGTCTCCTGAGCCTGAGGCATCAGCCAGCCCCACAGATTCCCGTCCGGTGCTTTCTCGCTCTGAAGCTGGACGTAGAGCCGGCCTTTCTCGAGGTCGGTGATTTGCGCCGGAGTGAGATCGATTGAGCCGGTGATGTTGCCGCTCGTTCCTTTCGAGACGACGAGGTCGAAGACCGAAGGTCCGCGGACGCCGGCAACCGGCCCTTTGTGAACGTGCGCGGTCGTCGCCGGCGAACGAAGCCCTTCGAACGTGCCGGTCACCGAAAGCTTCGCGCCGACGAGCGTCGCTGTCAGCGATCCCTTGCCGGCGACGGTCGCCTGCATCGTCAGATCGATGGGAACGGGAGAGAGTCGCGCTTTGAACGTCTTCGGGCCCTGGCCCGAAACGGGGACGGCCGCCGCGAGCAGGGCGAGACACACCCAGCGTGAACGCATGAAACCTCCGGCTCCGCGCTCGCCTGAAAGGCTCGCGCTACACGTAGCCCTGGCTCGCGCTACACGTAGCCCTGGCTCGCGCTACACGTAGCCCTGGCTCGCGCTACACATAGCCCTGGCTCGCGCTACACGTAACCCTGGCTCGCGCTACACGTAACCCTGGCTCGCGCTACACGTAGCCCTGGCTCGCGCTACACGTAGCCCTGGCTCGCGCTACACGTAGCCCTGCTCGCGCTACACGTAGCCGTGGCTCGCGCTACACATAGCCCTGGCTCGCGGCTACACGTAGGGCCTGTAGCGCGAGCTTTCAGCCGAGCGACCCGCGGAAATGATAATGCAGCGCTTACGTCTTGGGCGAGCCGAGGCGCGGGAGCTCGGTTTGAGGCGAGTGCAGCTCGTAGAGCGATCCGGTTGCGTCCGTTTTGTACTTCGCGACCGCGTCGGTCACTTCGTTGCCGAACAGGTCAACCGTTCCCTCATTGTCGTCGGTACTGCTCTGGTCGTCGGCGCGGACAGCGCCGTCGGGAAGTGAGGAGCTCGCGGTTGGCAATTCGATGCCGTGAAGCAGCGCGCGATGGGGACGCAGAAGGATGGCGGGTGAAAAAAGTGCACACACCATCGCGACGGGAACAACGAGCGCCAGCGTCGTGCGTGCCGCGGTCCTCACAAATACCTCCGGTTCTGGTAACTGCAACCAAAATGCCACTGGCGCACCTGTTGCAGGGCTTGTCACAAAGTGGCAACGAAGCTCCCATCCGCATGGCGCCGCCGCCTTGATCAGGTCAGAGCGGATTGGGATCGCGCGCGACGAGAGCGTCCACGACTGATCTTGGGCATCTGGTCGACGACGGCCGCGACTGCGTGCCTTGCGATCTTCGCGAGCATCTGGTTCGTCGTCGATCTGCAGCGCGGTCTGCCCGATACCGAAGCCATTCAGCGCATCGGCGAGATGCGGCAGTCGACCGCCGTGTTCGACGCCGACGATCAGCTCGCCTTCACGATCTTCGAGGAGCAGCGGATTCCCGTCGCGCTCGACCACATCTCGCCGAATCTGATCCACGCGGTCCTCGCCGTCGAGGATCAGCGCTTCTACGATCATCACGGCTTCGATCTCGCGCGCATCGTCAAGGCGGCGCTGACCAACCTGCGGCACGGCCGCGTGGTGCAGGGCGGCAGCACGATCACGCAGCAGCTGGCGCGTCAGAGTTTTCTCACGCCGGACAAGACGATCCGCCGCAAGCTGCAGGAGTTGATTCTGGCGGCGCGCATCGAGAGCGAGTACTCGAAGGACCGCATCCTCGAGCTCTATTTGAACAAGGTGTACTTCGGCGACGGCTTGTACGGAGCCGAAGCCTCGGCGCGCGGGTACTTCGGGCGGCATGCATCCGAGGTCAGCGTCTCGGAAGCCGCGTTGCTCGCCGGGCTCGTGAAATCGCCGTCGACCTCCGCGCCAACGGTGAATCCGACGCGCGCGAAAGCGCGCCGCAACGTGGTGCTGCAGGCGATGCTCGACACGGGGGCGATCGACCCGGCGACCTGGACAACGGCGCGCCGTTCCGACGTGGTGCTGCACGACACGCTGCGCGCGCAGGAGCCGCACGGGCAGTACTTCAAGGAGCAGGTCCGCCGCGAGCTCGTCGACCGCTTCGGCTGGCAGCGCGTGTACCAAGGTGGTCTTCGCGTCTTTTCGACGATGGCGCTGCCAATGCAAATCGCAGCCGAAGAAGCGATTGCCGCGTCGCTCAAGTCGGTCGAGGAGCGCCGCAGAAAATTCAAGAAGCTCAATCAGGACGACGTCCTTCAGGCGGCGCTGATCGCGCTCGATCCGCAGAGCGGGCACGTGTGGGCGATGGTCGGCGGGCGCGACTTCAACGAGAGCCGCTTCAATCGCGCCGTGCAGGCGCGCCGGCAGCCCGGCTCCGCGTTCAAGCCCTTCGTGTACGCCACGGCGCTCGAAGCCGGCTACACGCCGGTCACGGTCATCGATCACCTCAACGATCCGGTCTCGACCGTGCAGGGCGCGTGGACGCCCGAAGACGAGCATTCGTCGGCCGGCGCCATGACGATGCGGACGGCGCTGCGGACGTCGAGCAACCGCGCGGCCGTCCGGATGCTGCAGCAGGTCGGCATCGCGCGCACGGTGCAGTACGCGAAGCAGCTCGGCGTCGGCGACGTCCCGAGCGTGCCGTCGCTGGCGCTCGGATCGGGCGAAGTGACGCTCGACTCGATGACCGCCGCGTACGCGGCGTTCGCGAACCACGGCCTCGTGCCGAAGCCGCTGCTGATCCGTCGAGTCGAGGATCAGGACGGCCGCCTGCTCTTCGAGAATCACGAGACGACGACGCGCGCCATCAGCGACGTCACGGCTTTTCTGATGTCGACGATGATGGCCGACGTCATCAATGCGGGAACGGGCGCGCGTGCGCGGCGCCTCGGATTCACGCTTCCTGCCGCGGGCAAGACGGGCACGACGAACGATTTCAACGACGCCTGGTTCGTCGGCTATACGCCGCATCTCGCGGCCGGCGTCTGGGTCGGCTTCGATCAGCCGCACACAATCGTGCCCAACGGGTTCGCCGCCGACATCGCGGTGCCCGCCTGGGCGACGTTCATGAAGGCGGCGACCAAGAACGACAAGCCCGAATGGCTGCTGCCGCCGCCCGGCATCACGACCGCGACGGTGTGCCGCATTTCAGGGAAGCTCGCGACCGAAGGGTGTCAGGACGTCGAGGTCGTGACCAAGGACGATCGGATCGAGCATCGCTCGATGATTTATACCGAGTACTTCGCCCGCGGCACCGAACCGACGTCGTACTGCGATTTGCACCCGACCCGCGGCATGCTGACGAAAATCACCGCCGCTCTCGGCGGCGAAACGCCGTCGCCGTCGCCGGCGCGCGTCGACGAGACCGGTACGCCGACGCCGACCGCGACGAGCGGGGCGTCTGCGCCGACCGGCGCCGTCGTGAGCGAGGCGCCCGAGATGACGCCGTCCCCGCCCGTCAAGAAGAAGCGCGGGTTCTGGTCCCGGGTATTCGGCCTCGGGAAGGACAGCGAGGACGGGAAGCCCGAAGCCGAGACCAAAGCCCCAAAAAAGAAGCCCGGCGGTTAGCGTGGTAGCATCTCTCAAGTGCTTTGAGAGATGCCGTTTCACGACATTCAGGGCCATCGGCGAATCATCGATCTGCTGTCGCGATCGGTCCAGCGTGGCACGCTGCCGCCCAGCCTGATCTTTGCGGGGTCATCGGCGAGCGGCGCGCGGCCGACGGCCATCGCCGTCGCGCAGGCGTTTAACTGTCTTGAACCCCGAACCCGGAACTCCGAACCCGTTCTCGACGCCTGCGGCGTCTGTCCCGCGTGCGTCCGCATCGCGCGGGGCGTGCACCCCGACGTTCCCATCGTCGAACCTGCCGAGACCGGTCTGATCAGGCTCGACCCGGTCCGCGACGTCATCGATCGCGCGGCGTACCGGCCGTTCGAGGGCAGGCGGCGCGTCGTCATCATCGACGACGCCGACGCTCTGCTGCCACAGGCACAGAACGCGCTGCTCAAGACGCTCGAGGAGCCGACGTCGTCTTCCGTGTTCATCCTGGTCACGTCGAAACCCGATCTGCTGCTTCCGACGGTGCGCTCGCGATGCATCCGGCTGTCGTTCGCCCAGGGCGCCGGCGATGACGTCGACGCCGACGCGCGCGACGTAGCGGGACGCGTCCTGAGCCACGCCGCCACGACGCGGGATGCGGCCCGGCGGCTCGACGCCGCCAGAGACCTGCTGACGCGAACCGGCGCGGGCGGCGCGATCGATCGCGAGCAGCTCGCATCGCACCTGCGTGCGATGGGCGCACTGCTGCGCGACATCGAAGTGGTCGGCACGGGCGCCGACGCGGCGCTGCTGTCGAATCCGGATCTGAAACCCGAGCTGACGCATCTCGCCGGCTCGTACCGGGGCGAGCGCGCGTCGGCCGCGTATGCCGCCGTCGATCGCGCACTGGCCGCGCTCGATCGCAACGCCGGCGTCAAAGCGGTCGCAGACTGGGTGGTGCTGCAGCTGTGAGCACGCCGCGTGTGCCGCTCGTCTCGGTGAAGCTGACGCGCGTCGGCCGGGCGCAGACGTTTCTGCTCGGCGACGCGCCGCCGGATACGCCGACGCGCGAGGGCGAGAAGGTCGTCGTCCAGACGGACGGCGGACCGGCCGTCGGCACCATCGTTCGCCACAACCCGCACACCGACGAGAAGCGGCGGCCGCCGATCGATTCGCCGCAGCGCGTCGTCCGGCTCGCGACGCGCGACGACATCGTCGCGCGGCTGAAGCAGGAACACCGGGAGCAGGAAGCGGGACGCATCGCGATGCTCAAAATCCGCGAGCGCGGTCTCGGCATGAAGCTCGCGCGCGTCGAGCAGGCGTTCGACGGGTCGAAGCTGATTTTCTATTTCACCGCCGACGGCCGCGTCGACTTCCGCGAGCTCGTGCGCGAGCTGGCGTCCGAGTTCCGCACGCGAATCGAGATGCGGCAGATCGGCGTGCGCGACGAAGCGAAGATGCTCGGCGGCTACGGCACCTGCGGGCGGCCGCTGTGCTGCACGACGTTCCTCAACACGTTCGAGCCCGTGTCGATCAAGATGGCGAAGCAGCAGGACCTGAGCCTCAATCCCTCGAAGCTCTCGGGGCTCTGCGGGCGGCTGAAATGCTGTCTGCGCTACGAGCTGCCGAACGCGAAAGGGGCGCAGCACGGAGGGTGCGGCAGCGAGGGCGGCTGCGACAACCCGTCGGGTTGCGGCGCCGGCGGCTGCGGCGCGGGCGGCTGCGGGAGCTGCGGGTCGGGCGCGTGCGGCAGCTGCCACGCGTGACGTCGCACGTCACAAGTCGCAAGTCACAAGTCGATGAAGCCGCGTGTTGCCATCACTGTCGGTGATCCGGCGGGGATCGGTCCGGAGGTTGCGGCGAAAGCCGCGGCCGACCCGCGCGTCCTCGAGGTCTGCGAGCCCGTCGTGTACGGCCCGCCGAATGGATCCACGTTTGCGCCGGGCGTGTTGAGCGGCGAGGCGGGGCGCGCCGCGCACGACGTCATCGTGCGCGCCGTATCCGATGCGATGGACGGAACGGTTCAGGCGGTGGCCACCGCGCCAATCAACAAAGAGGCGTTCCGGCTCGCCGGTCTGAAGTGGTCCGGTCACACAGATCTGCTGGCGCACCTCACGGGCGCCAAGCGCGTCGCGATGATGTTCTATTCCGAGCGCCTCGTCGTGGTGCTCGCGACTGTTCACATCCCGCTCGCCGAGGTGCCCGAGGCCCTGACGAAGGAGCGCGTCCAGGCGACGATCGCGTTGACGGCGGACAGTGTCCCGCGCTTCACGAAGGTTCCGCCGCGGATCGCGGTCGCCGGCCTCAACCCGCACGCGGGCGAACATGGACTGTTCGGCACCGAGGAGGATCGAGTCATTGCGCCGGCGATTGCCGAATGCCGCACGCGCGGCATCGACGTGTCGGGTCCGTATCCGGCGGACACGGTATTTGTCCGCGCCACCCGCGGGGAGTTCGACGTCGTGGTCGCCTGCTATCACGATCAGGGGTTGATTCCCGTGAAGCTGCTCGCGTTCGGCCAGGCGGTCAACGTGACGCTCGGCCTGCCGATCGTGCGCACTTCAGTCGATCATGGAACGGCGTTCGACATCGCCGGCAGAGACGTGGCGGATCCGGAGAGCATGATCGCGGCCGTCTTACTGGCCGCGCGGCTCGCGAGGCAATCATGATCGCCACGAAAATCACGAGAGCACGAAATCCACGAAAAGTACAAAAAGTTTTGGTCTCCTGACCACATAGTGGACAAGACAGAACGCGAGAAGGCGCAGACCTCGATCGCCGAGAACCGCAAGGCATTCCACGATTTCCACCTGCTGGAAACGTTCGAGGCCGGCATCGTGCTGCTCGGCACCGAGGTGAAGGCGATCCGCGAAGGTCGCGTCAACCTCCGCGACAGCTTCGCGCGCCTGGAAGACGGCGAGGTATTTCTCTACAACGTCAACATCAGCCCGTACAGCCATCGCGGCTACGCCGATCACGAGCCGCTGCGCCGCCGGAAGCTCCTGCTGCACCGCGACGAAATCAGGAAACTGATCGGCAAGACGGTCGAGAAGGGAATGACGCTCGTCCCGGTGCGGCTCTACTACAAGAAGGGTCGCGTGAAGGTGGCGGTCAGCCTGGCGAAAGGGAAGAAGGAGTACGACAAACGCGAGACGATCAAGCGCCGCGAGGCCGACCGCGAAACACGCGCGGCGATCAAATCTTCGCGCCGCTAGAATAGGTCGAGTGAAATCAACGATCCCATTGCTCGATCTCCAGGCGCAGTACCGGCCGCTGCGCGACCAGATCCTCGCTGCCATGACGCGCGTCGCCGACAGCCAGCGGTTCATCATGGGGCCCGAAATCGACGCGCTCGAGCAGGAGCTGGCGCGGATGCTCGGGATCAGGCACGCGATCGCCGTGTCGTCCGGCACCGATGCCGTGCTGCTGGCCCTGATGGCGCTCGGGATTGGCGCCGACGACGAAGTCATCACGCCGACCTACTCGTTTTTCGCGACCGCCGGCGCCGTCGTTCGTCTCGGCGCGCGGCCGATTCTGGTCGACATCGATCCGGTCACGTTCAACGTCGATCCCGATCAGATCGCTCGCGCCGTGACGCCGCGGACGAAAGCCATCGTGCCGGTGCATCTGTTCGGTCAGAGCGCGGAGCTCGATCCGATCGTGCGGACCGCCGAGCGTGCGGGAATCCCGATCGTCGAAGACGCGGCGCAGGCGATCGGCGCCACCTACAGGACGCGTCCGGTCGGCGGCATCGGCGCGCTCGGCTGTTTTTCGTTCTTCCCGAGCAAGAACCTCGGCGCGTTCGGCGACGCGGGACTCGTGACGACCAACGACGATGGTCTGGCGAAGCGCGCCCGGCTGCTGCGCGCGCACGGCATGGAGCCGAGGTACTACCACCACCTCGTCGGCGGCAACTTCCGCATGGACGCGCTGCAGGCCGCGATCCTCCGCGTCAAGGCGCCGCATCTCGCCGCGTGGACCGAAGGACGCCGCGCCAACGCCGCGCGGTATCGCGAACTGTTCCAGGCCGCCGGCCTCCTCGGCGCGGTCACGTTGCCGGCCGAGCCGACCGACCGGCTTCACATCTACAACCAGTTCGTCATTCGAACGGCCGATCGGGATGGTCTGAAGAAGCACCTCGACGCGCAGGGGATCGGCAACGAGATCTACTATCCCGTTCCATTCCACCTGCAGCCGTGCTTCGCGCATCTCGGCTACCGCCGCGGCGCGTTCCCGCAGGCGGAGCGCGCCGCCGCCGAGAGCCTCGCGATCCCGATTTACGGCGAGCTCACCCGCGATCAGCAGGAAACCGTCGTCTCGGCCATCGCGGCGTTCGTACGGACCAGCGCACATGCCGGCAGTCAAGCACGTTAGCGCGACGCGTCGCCCGAGCCGCGTGCCGGCGCTGACGACGCAGATCTTCATCGGCCTCGTGCTGGGGATCGTGGTCGGCTACGTGTGGCCGTCGTTCGGCGTCGGCGTGAAGCCGCTCGCGGACGCGTTCCTGCGCATGATTCGCATGATCATCGCGCCGCTCCTCTTCTCGACGCTCGTCGTCGGCATCGCCGGCACCGGCGATTTGAAGGCGATGGGGCGCATCGGGCTCAAAGCGATCGTCTATTTCGAACTCGCGACGACGATCGCGCTGTTTCTCGGGCTGTTTCTCGTCAACACCTTCAAGCCTGGAGCGGGCATCGCCATCCCGATCGGCAGCGACACGAAGGCGCTCGCCGCGATGGCGCAGAACCAGCAGCACGCCTGGGACATCTTCCTGCACCTGTTCCCGACCTCCGTGGTCGACGCGATGGCGCGCGGCGATATCCTCCAGCTTGTCGTCTTTTCGACGTTCTTCGGCATCGCGCTGGCGACGATCGGATCGAAAGGGCAGATCGTCCTCGACGTGCTCGACGCGACGGCCCAGGTGATGTTCCGATTCACCGGCTACGTGATGGCGTTCGCGCCCGTCGGCGTGTTCGCCGCGATTGCCGCGACGGTCGGCGGCAAGGGGCTCGGCATCCTGTTCACGCTCGGCAAGCTGGTCGCGCTGATGTACGTCGGGCTCGCGATCTTCGTGATCATCGTCGTCGGGGGCGTGTCGTACCTCATTCGCGTGCCGTTCCTGACGTTCATCAAGGCCATCCGCGAGCCGTTCCTGATTGCGTTCACCACGGCGAGCTCCGAGGCCGCGCTGCCCAAGGCGCTCGAAGTCATGGAGCGCTTCGGCGTGCCGAAGAACATCGTCGGCTTCGTGCTGCCGACCGGCTACAGCTTCAATCTGGACGGGTCGACCCTCTATCTCTCGCTGGCGAGCGTGTTCGTCGCGCAGATTGCCGGCGTGCAGATGACCATCGGCCAGCAGCTGGTGATGATGCTGACGCTGATGCTCACGAGCAAGGGCGTCGCCGGCGTGCCGCGCGCCGCGCTCGTCGTGCTCACCGCGACGCTCACGCAGTTCAACCTGCCGCTCGAGGGCGCGGCGATCCTGCTCGGCATCGATCAGATCCTCGACATGGGGCGCACGTCGGTGAACGTGATGGGCAACTGCATCGCGACGGCGGTGGTCGCGCGCTGGGAAGGCGTGTTCGACGATTCGCAGATGCGCGCGTTCGAGAAGGCCGCGGCCTGATGCGCGTCGTCGTGACCGGCGCGAGCGGCCAGCTCGGCGCCGCGGTGGTCGAGGACTTCCGAACGGCGCACGACACCGTGCCGCTGACCCGGCGCGACGCCGACCTGACCGACGATGCGGCCGTCGCGGCGGCGGTCGATCGCGTCGGGCCGGAGGTGATCGTCAATTGCGCGGCGTACAACGATGTCGACGGGGCCGAAGATCATCCAATCGAGGCGCTCAACGCGAACGCGTTCGCGGTTCGCGCGCTCGCCCGTGCTGCCGAGCGGCTCGGCGCGACGCTCGTCCACTACAGCACCGATTTCGTGTTCGACGGCACGGCCGTGCGGCCCTACTCGGAAGAGGACCGTCCCAATCCGCGCAGCGTCTACGCGACGTCGAAGCTGCTGGGCGACTGGTTCGCGTTCGACGCACCGCGCGCGTACGTGCTGCGCGTCGAGAGCCTGTTCGGGCGCGCGCCGAACGGACCGGAACCCAGGGGAAGCGTCGCGTCGATCCTCAGTCGGCTGATGGCGGGCGAATCGCCGAAGGTGTTCATCGATCGCACGATCTCGCCGACGTATGTCGTCGACGCCGCGCGCGCGACGCGTGAGCTCGTGGAGCGCGCCGCGCCCGCCGGCCTCTATCACTGCGTCAACTCGGGCGCGTGCACCTGGTTCGAATTCGCGCGCGAGCTCGCCCATCGACTCGGCCTCGAGGCGGCGCTCACGCCGGTGCGCACGAATCACGTGGCGCTTCGCGCGGCCCGCCCTCTGTACTGCGCGCTGTCGAACGAGAAGCTGCGTCGGGTCGGCATCGAGATGCCCGCGTGGCAGGACGCTGTTCGACGATTCGTCTCGACATGAACAACCCTGGCTCCGCTCCCCGGCACGGCCGTCGCCTGGCGCGCGTTCTCCTCGTAGTCGCCTCGATCGCCATCGCGCTTCTCGGCGCCGCGGGATTCGAGGCGTTCGCCTTGCATCGACTTGGCGATACGGCCTGGAATATCCGCGGGTACCGCGGGCGACTGCTCGGCCGGAAGAAGCCAAACGAGATTCGCGTCGCCGCGATCGGCGGCAGCACGACGTTTGGATTCACCGTCAGGACCCGCGAAACCTATCCGGCCTATCTCGAGACGATCCTGAACGAGCGGCTCGCCGCCCGGGGGCTGACCGCGTCGGTCGCGAACCTCGGTCACCTGTCCGACTCGAGCGTGTGTTACGAGCCGACCTACCAGGCCTACCGGGATCTCGATCCGGACGTGGTGATTCTCTACGAAGGGTACAACGACGTGTCGGGCGGCACGCGGCGCACCGAGCGCGATTGCTATCGTCAATCGTCCGCGATCTTTCGCGCGACGGGATTCTTCCCGGTCACTCCGGTGTACCTTCGCGAGCACTGGTACAAGTGGCGCTACGGATCGATCGAAAAAGGATATGAGGTGACGCGCGCCGCCGAAGTGCAGCGGCGGCAGGCGGCGCCGGCGCCGACTCCGTCAAAACCGGAAAGTGCATACGAGGTCTACGAGAGAAACGTCCTGGTATTCGTGACGGCGCGGCTGGCCGAGGGCAAGGGGTTCGTGTTCGCGTCGCAACCCTATCTCGAAGATCCGAAGCACCTCGAGCAGCAGCAGAAGATTCGCGCGGCGCTCGAGCCGTTCATGACCAACCCGCGCTTCGCCTTCCGCAGCTTCCTGTATCTGTTCGGCGGCAAGTGGGACGCGCGCTGGTTCAACCGCATGATGTGGCTGAACCCGCAGGGCAATCACCTCCTCGCCGAGCGCATGGCCGATGCGGTCATGGAAGTGCTGCCGGCCGAACCGTCGCCGGCGAAATGATGGTGCTCAGTCGCCAGCGTCGGTGAGTTGCGCCACGAGCCGGCCGACGGCGAGGCACGACGTCAATCCGGGCGACTCGATCCCGGCGGCCTGCACGACGAAGGGATTCTCGCGATCGCGGCGGATCAGAAAGTCGGCGAACGATTCGCTCGGCGGGTGGAGCTTCGGGCGGATGCCGCTGCCGCCGAGGCGCATGTCGTCGATCGTGATGCCGTGCAGCAGACGCCGCGCCGGCTCGACGAAGGCTTCCACCGGCAGCCGGTGGCTCTCGTAGTCGTCCTTGCGCTCCTGAAAACAGGCGGTCGGCCCGAGCCACACGTCGTCGTTCATCGTCTTCACGATGTGAACGCCGAGGCTGTGCTGATGCGGCAGCGGGTACACGAGTCCGTTGACGATCGATCGCTTCGACGGGGCGAGCTCCACGTACTCGCCGCGGCACGGATAAATGGTGAACGTCTCACCGCCGAGCATCCGCGACACGTCGTCGGCGTACAAGCCGGCGGCGTTGACGACGACGCGCGCGTGGATCTGCTCGCGCTCGGTGCGCAGCACCATGCCGTCGGATTGACGATCGGCGCCGACGAGCTTCGTTCCCGGCAGGAAGATGGCGCCAGCGTCCGTCGCGCTGCGCAGCAGCGCCTTGACGAGCTCCTCGGCATTGACGATGCCGGTCTCGGGAGACCAGAGCGCCACCGGCGCATCGACGGCCGGCTCGCGTTCGGCGATGAACTCGCGATCGACGATCTCGAGACCTTCGACGCCGTTGGCGTCGCCGCGCGCCTTCAGCGCCTCGAGCTGCTGCCGCTCGCCTTCGTCGTGCGCGACGATGAGCTTTCCCGATTTCCGGTGGGGCACGCCCTGGCGCGCGCAGAACTCGTACAGCAGGCGGCGCCCTTCGACGCAGAGCCGCGCCTTCAGCGTGCCCGCCGGATAGTACATGCCGGCATGGATGACGCCGCTGTTGTGCGTGCTCGTGTCCATCCCCGGACGCGGATGCCGCTCGAGCACGCATACCGGCTGTCCGCGCTCGGCGATGGCGCGCGCCGACGCGAGTCCGGTCACACCCGCGCCGATCACCGCAACGTCAATTCGCTCCATCGACCTCGCTGAATCGCGCGCTCGAATGCGCGGATGCCTCGATAGCGCGGATCGCGCGCGCAATGCGCGATCGCACGTTCAAATGCGCGCGTGTAAGATGTTAACGCATGGCCGACATCGACCTGGAGCGGCTCGAGCGCGAGCGCCAGGATGCCGACCGCAAGTACAACGACGCGCTGACGGCGTTCGATGCCTCGCTCATCCGATCGACTGCGACGGCGCCACCGTCCGTCGCTGCGGGCGCGCCGCTGCCGGATGCTCCGCGCGGATGGCGCGGCCGGTGGCTGCAGCCGGTCCGCCGATGGCTGATGCCATGGCTGGAAGCGCAGCACAGGTTCAACACGCAAGTGGCTGCGGCGTTCGAGACGATTGCCGCCCGCGAGCATGACCGTGTTGCCGCGCTCGAGCGCTTCCAATCGGCGCTGATCGTCTTTCTCCAGCAGATCACGGCGTTCGTCGAGACGAAAGACCGCCAGATGAGCGCGACGTCGGTCAAACGGCTCGACGAACATCAGGACGCGCTCGACACGCTGCCCGATCTGCGCAGCCAGGTGGCGGTGCTGCAGCGGGCGGCGCACATGCTGACGCGCAGGATGAGCGAGCTCGGAGCGCCGCAGCCGGCCGGCGCGCTCGCGATGTCGTCGGGCGGCACGGCGGCCGTGGTCGGCGCCGCGACGTCGGCTGACGACTACAAATATGTTGCGTTCGAAGATCAGTTTCGCGGGTCCGTGGACGACGTCCGCGCGAAGCTCGGCGCCTATCTGCCTCTGTTCGACGGCGCGTCGAACGTGCTCGACGTCGGCTGCGGGCGCGGCGAATTCCTGATGCTGCTCCGAGCCGCCGGCGTCTCGGCGCGCGGCATCGATATCAACGGCGAGATGATCGCGGCAGCGCGGGAGCGCGGGCTCGACGCCGAGGTCGCCGATGCGCTCGCGTATCTGCAGTCGCAGGGCGACGAATCGGTCGGCGGCATCTTCGCCGCGCAGGTCATCGAGCACCTCGAGCCGTCCTACCTGATGCGCCTCCTCGAGACGGCGTTCCACAAGCTGCGGCCGGGCTCGCCGATCGTCATCGAAACGATCAACCCGGCGTGCTGGCTCGCGTTCTTCAGCAGCTACCTGCGCGACCCGACGCACGTGCGTCCGATCCATCCGGAGACGCTCGAGTACCTGACGCGTGCGAGCGGCTTCGCGCGGGTGTCGATCCGCTACAGCGCTCCGGTCGCCGACGACACGCGCATGAAGCACGTCGATCTGCCCGCCGACATCCTCGCCTCATCGGATCCCACGGCACGCGCCCTCGTCGAAGCCGCGCGCGTCGTCAACGTCAACGCCGGCATCCTCAACAACCTGGCGTTTTCGTACCACGATTACGCGGTGATTGGGTACCGAAGCTAGACGCCGGTAGGACGCGGTATCGGAACGACGTCCCCTACCAGTCGTTCGACGACTCCATCCCATGTGATCGTCCGAGCGCGCTCGAAGCCGGCGTCGCCGAGGCGGCCGGCGCGCGCACGATCGTGAGCGAGGGACGAGATTGCTGATGCAAGCGCCCCGGCGGAAGGTTCGACGACCAGCCCCGTCACGTCGTTTTCGACGAATTCGAGCGGACCGCCGGCATCAGTCGTCGTGACGACCGGCTTCCGCGACAGGAACGCTTCGAGCGTCACGTAGCCGTAATCCTCGTCGAACGGCGGAAAGACGACGGCCAGCGCGTTCGCGTACAGCTCGATCACTTCGGCGTCGTCGACTTCACCGAGCATCGTCACGCGATCGGCGACGCCGAGCGTCGCCACGAGCGCCTCGAGCTGCGGCCGCTGCGATCCGTCGCCGACAATGACGAGTCGCACGTTCTTGTCCGCAAGCGCGAGCGCGCGGACGATCAGATCGACGCGCTTGGTGAGCTCGAGACGGCCGACCGACAGGACGTAGCCGTCGAACCGCCCCGGCTTGAGACGACCCGCCAGCGGCGGCGGATGGTAGAGCGGTTCGGCCGTCAGCCCGTTGTAGCGCGCGAGGCGCGCGGCCGTGTTGCGCGCGTTGCTGAACAGCCGCCTCGATTCGGCGAGCACCTCCGTATCCAGATCGATCAGACGCCTGCGAAGGTTGACGTCCCCTTCGTTGTGATCGAATTCGCTGAACGGCGTGCCGCACAGATCGTAGATCGCGCGGTACTGATGGAAGAGCCACGTCACTTTGTTCGGATGGCGCACGAAGTACGTCGGGAATTTGGTCGCGATGACGAGGTCGATCCGCTCGTAATTCGCTTCGGTCAGATCGAGGAGCCGCCACGCCGCCGCGCTCGCGAGGAGCTCCGGCTTCGGGTACGGCTTGAACGGAATCGACACCTTTTCGACGCGGTAGCCGTGACGGCGCAGCTCGCCGACCAGACCGGTGACGTGACGTTCGGCGCCGCCGCGCACGAACGGGACCTGGGCTTCGCAGACTACGACGGAACGGACCATCAGCGCTCCCACAGCTCGAGCTCGTGGATCGACCAGAACAGCTGCTCGGCCGCGCCGAGCTGACGCAGCCGGATCGCGCGCGCGTGGTTGTCGGGCAGCGCGAGGTCGATCGTCGGATATCTGTAATCGATCGCGAGTGCGCGGCCGAACGCCGGCAGCACCGAGCCGCGGAAGATCGTCCGAACGCCGCCGTCTTCGACCGCGTCGATCGCGAGCTCGCGCGGATAGTCGCCGAAGCTGCGTTCGGCGGTCTGCATGCGAACGAGCGCGACGTTCCGCGGCCGGGCGAGCGCGAGCTCGATCCACTCGCGCCCGGTCTGCGGCTCCCCGGTGAGCCAGCGCGAATCGCGATCGCGGTCGAACAGAAAGGGCAGGCGCCCGGGCTCGTGCGACGCGCGCGCGTGGATGTGAGCAGCCGGCACCGCGCGAAGGCCGTCAGTCGGTGACGCCGGTGGCTCGGGCGCAAGGACGAACACCGTGGTGTTCCCGAAGTCGTGGCGCGCGGCGACGCCATGGTGGTCGCTTTGGAGCCCGGTCAGGACCGCCGCCGCCGCCGCCGGCTCGTCGAAGTCGCGCGCGTGGACGATCACGTAGCGGACGCCCATGCCGCGAAGAAAGCCGACGGCGACATCCATCCGATCCACGTCCGCGAGCGGAGACTGATCCGCCAGGCCGAGAAATCGATGGATCGTCGTGTCGTAGCTGGTCGATCCATTGAGCGTGCGCTGCCCGTGAACGAGCGTCAGGTATTGATACCGGAGCTCGCGCTCGTGGTGATCGAGTGACAGGGGCAGATCGACCACCGGCCCCGGTCCGCTGTCGCGCACGAATTCATACGCACGGCGATCGGCGTCGCCGCCGAACGGATCGAACCGCGCGATCGGAATCGGTGCCGCCCAACCCTCGCCGACAATCGCGACGCTGAGCGCGACGGGAACCGCGATGCGCCATCGCGGCGACAGGCGCGCGAGCAGAGCGGTCGTGCCGAATGCCGCCAGCACGGAGAGGCCGAGCAGGACGATCACAGCGATCCGGGCCACGGCTCGCAGCCCGTCGAGACCAGGCACGACGCTCAGCATCAGCCGATAGGGGCCGGCGATGGGCGCCTGGTGGCCCCACGCCGACGGCAGCGGCCCGAGAGAGAGCATGAACGCGACTGCGGTGATGACGGCATAGAGCACGACGTACCAGCGCGAGCGTCCACGTGCCGTCGCGAGCGCGACGGCTGAGAGGGCGAGCGCGACGCCGCCGGGAAACAGCTCGTGTTCGCCGGTGCCATGCGGCGCACGACGCCACAACCGCACGAGATGGTGTCCGCGAAAATATTCGCTCACGTCGGCGCTGTACGCCTGGATCTCAATCGGCGTCCGCGTGAAGCCACGATCGGCGCGCACCCACGCGTACACACGAACGATCGGCGCGAGCGCGAAGACGACGACCGCGCCGGCGAGCGCGACGTGTCCCGCGGTGCGCGCGAGGCGCGGACGGACGCGCCAGGCCTCGGCGATCGCGACGACGCTCAGCGGAAGGAGTCCGAAATAGATGAAGTACATCGCCGTGAACGATTGCAGCAGATACGCGATCGCGGCGATCAGCAGAAACCGCACCGCGCCGGTCGACATGTAGCGATGGAGCGCCCACAGGCCGAACGGCAGCCATCCGATCATCAGCCATTGCAGGTGCGCGAGGTGAGCGACGCGGAACGGCGAGAAGGCAAAAACGAGCGCGGCGACGAACGCCGCGTCGCGGCGGCCCGTCAGCGTGCGCGCGAGCAGATACATGCCGGCGCCGCCGCCCACGAACGCACCGATGAAGGCGACGTTGTAGACGAGCACCGCGTTGCCGCTCAGCCACTGCAGCGGCGCCGTGAACAGCGCGATGCCGAGCAGGTGGTCCGAGTACGCGAGCGCGTGCAGATATGGGAAGAAGTCCGGCGCATCCCACAGATGGGCTCCGCCGCGCGCCAGCGCCGACGCGTCCCACGCCAGAATCCACGCGTTCAGCACCGGGTCGCCGAGATCGTTCGGCAGGTGCGTGCCAAGATGCCCAATCAGCGGATAGGTGCCGGCGATCGCGATCGCGAGGAGCGCGGCGACCACGGCCGCGCCTTCCACCAGCGGCGACGGACGCGCGCTCATGCTAGACTTTCACGTTCTCCAAAATGTCGAAGCGGGCCATTATCACCGGGATTACCGGGCAGGACGGATCCTACCTCGCGGAATTGCTCCTCTCGAAAGGGTACGAGGTCGTCGGCACCGTCCGCCGCGCGAGCGCGCCCAACTTCTGGCGCGTGCAGCACCTGCTCGATCGCATCACGATCAAGCCGGCGGATCTGCTCGACCAGCTCTCGATCATCCGTCTAGTCGACGAAGTTCGGCCGCACGAGCTCTACAACCTTGCCGCGATGTCGTTCGTGCCCGCCTCGTGGGATCAGCCGATGCTCACCGGCGAGTTCAACGCGCAGGGCGTGACGCGTGTGCTCGAAGCGATCCGGCATGTCGATCCGTCCATCCGGATGTATCAGGCCTCCTCGAGCGAGATGTTCGGCAAAGTCCGCCAGGTGCCGCAGAACGAGGACACGCCGTTCTATCCGCGCAGTCCGTACGGCGTGTCGAAGGTGTTCGCCCACTACATCACGGTCAACTACCGCGAGAGCTACGATCTCTTCGCCGTCTCGGGGATGCTCTTCAATCACGAGTCGCCGCGCCGCGGCCTGGAGTTCGTCACGCGGAAAGTGACCGACGGCGTCGCGCGCATCAAGGCCGGCGTCTCGGACACGCTGTCGCTCGGCAACCTCGACGCGCACCGCGACTGGGGCTTTGCCGGCGACTACGTCAAGGCGATGTGGATGATGCTGCAGCGGGATCGCGCCGAGGACTACGTGATTGCGACCGGCATCAGCAAGTCGGTGCGCGATCTCGTCGAGGTTGCGTTCGGCCACGCCGGGCTCGAGTGGCGCCGGCACGTCAAGCTCGACCCCAAGCTGATTCGGCCAGCCGAAGTCGAGCATCTGATCGGCGACGCCACCAAAGCGCGAATGCACCTTGGATGGGCGCCGAGCGTCGACTTCGCGGGCCTTGTGAAAATGATGGTCGATGCCGACGTCCGGCGCGTCTCGGAGGCGCCGCAGAGCGCCGATCGGCTGTCCACTCTATAGCGGGACTCATGACTCAGAAGACTGCCACGACGATCGTCACCAGCATCCGATCGAAGCAGGCGCGCGTCGGCGTCATCGGCCTCGGCTACGTCGGCCTGCCGCTCGCCGCTGAATTCGCGCTCGCCGGTTTCTCGGTGACCGGCTTCGACGTCGACGCGTCGAAGGTCGCCGCCATCAATGCCGGCCGCAGCTACATTCCCGACGTGCCGCAGGACGACCTCGAGAAGGTCGTCAAATCGGGCCACCTGCGCGCGACGACCGACATGACCGAGCTGGCGACGATGGACGTGGCGGACATCTGCGTGCCGACGCCGCTGCGCAAGACGAAGGATCCCGATCTGTCGTATGTTGTGCAGGCGCTCGAGGGCGTCGCGGCGAATCTTCATGCCGGCCAGCTCGTCATCCTCGAGTCGACGACGTATCCAGGCACGACCGACGAAGTGGCGCTGCCGATGCTCGAAGCGCGCGGCCTGAAGGCGGATCGCGATTTCTTCCTCGCCTTCTCGCCCGAGCGCGTCGATCCCGGCAATCGGACGTACACGACGCGCAACATTCCGAAGATTGTCGGCGGCCACGGCCCGGCGAGCACGGAGGCGGCCGCGGCGCTGTACGGCGCCATCGTGTCGAAAGTCATCCCGGTGAGCTCGACGCGCGTCGCCGAGATGGTCAAGCTGCTCGAGAACACGTTCCGCGCGGTGAACATCGGGCTCGTGAACGAAATCGCGCAGATGTGCCACAAGCTGGACATCGACGTGTGGGAAGTCATCGAGGCGGCGAAGACCAAGCCGTTCGGCTTCATGCCGTTCTATCCGGGACCGGGCCTCGGCGGCCACTGCATCCCGATCGACCCGTTCTATCTCTCGTGGAAAGCGCGGCAGAGCGGCTTCGAATGCCGCTTCATCGAGCTCGCCGGCCAGGTCAACGGATCGATGCCCGAGTTCGTCGTCGATCGCGTCGTCGATGCGCTCAACGACACGCGCAAGCCGGTGAACGGATCGCGCATTCATCTCTATGGCGTCGCGTACAAGCGGGACGTGAGCGACATGCGCGAGTCGCCGGCGCTCGACATCATCGAGCTGCTGACGCGGCGCGGCGCCGTCATTTCCTACAGCGATCCGTACGTGCCGACGCTCAAGGAAGGAAGCCACTATTTCGAGGCGGTCGACGAAGCCGAAGCGCTCCGCCGGCGTCCCGACTGCGTCGTCATCTGCACGGACCACGGGAGCTTCGAATGGAAGCCGCTCGTCGAGAGCGGCATTCCGATCGTCGACACGCGCAACGCGCTGCGCAGCTTCGCGGCGCCGAACATCGTGAGGCTGTCGGGTCGCGCGGCGCCGACGCCCGCTCCGGTCTAGTGGTTCGAAAGCAGGCTGTTCACACTCTGAACACGGCAGCGGCCTCGCCGCTGCGCGCTTGACACCCCGTACGCGTCCTTACATAATTGGTCGTTCATTTTGTGAACGCCTGAGCCTTCGGGCGTTCATCGCCGGTCTTCCCAAGGCCGTTCGCCGCACGCGGCCAATTTTCCGGCCGAAATTGTAAGCGAGAGGGCGGTAGCCCACCTTCGCTCGCTTCGCGAGCTTCGGTGGGCAAGCTCCGCCGGCTGTCGACCGCCACCCGAACCAATCAGTGAGCATCATCGACCACCTGTTTCGGCTCGATGGACAGGTCGCCCTGGTGACCGGCGGCAATGGCCGCCTGGGTAGCCAGTATGCGGAAGCGCTGTCGTCGGCGGGAGCGGCGGTGGCGGTGTTCGATCGCATCGGTGCACCGCATCCACGAGTACGCGCGCTCATCGACGGCGGCGCGCGGGTCTCGTCGCACTGCGTCGACGTCACAGGGCGCGCCGGCGTCGATGCTGCGATCGACGCGGTCGCGCGCGCGTTCGGCACGCCGACCATCCTCGTCAACAACGCAGGGCTGGGATCGTCGCCGGCCGACGCCGCGCTCGAGACCGGACCCTTCGAATGCTATCCCGAGCCGGCATGGGACGCGATGATGGAGTCGCACCTGAAGAGCGCGCTCCTGGCGTCGCAGTCGTTCGTCGCGCGCTTCAGGCAGGATCGCGTCCGGACCGGCAGCATCATCAACATTTCGTCGACCTATGGCCTCGTGACGCCGGACCAATCGGTGTACGAGTACCGGCGCGGCGACGGCACGCCATTCTACAAGCCGGTCGGCTACAGCGTGGCGAAATCAGGGATGCTGAATTTCACGCGCTGGCTCGCCGAGTACTGCGCGCCGATCGGCATCCGCGTGAACACGCTGGTGCCCGGCGGCGTGCGCGAGGCCGACCATCATCCGCAGTTCGTCGCCGAGTACGAGAAGCGCACGCCGCTCGGCCGGATGGCGAACGACGACGACTACAACGGCGCGATTCTGTTTCTGGCTTCGCGCGCGTCGGCGTATATGACCGGTGCGATGCTCGTCGTGGACGGCGGATGGACGGCTCGGTGATCGGCGCCTTTTATTTTGTTTTCTCTTCTTCGTGTCTTCGCGTCTTCGTGGCAAGAGTCAAAGCGGAAAGCTGATAGCTGATAGCTGATAGCTGATAGCTGATAGCTGATAGCTGATAGCTGATAGCTGATAGCCGAGATGGGCGAAAAAGATCATTCAGACAGACAGCTCGTCGGCGACGGCACGCTGACGTTCGTGCCGCTCGCAGCGATTCGTCGCGTGCGCGCTGAAGTCACCGATCGGATAGCGCGCGCGGAGATCCTGGCCGACGTGTGCCGCGTCAACACGCTGTACATGATCATGAACGCCGGATCCGGCCACATCGGATCGAGCTTCAGCTCGACCGACATCATCACGTGGCTGTGGACCGAGGAGCTCACCGAAGCGAACAGCGGCGCGCCGAACGCCGATACGTACTTTTCATCCAAAGGGCACGACGCGCCCGCGCTGTACTCGCTGCTCATCGCCCTCGACAAGCTGGATTTCGATCTCCTTCACCGTCTCCGCCGCCTCG